>Ga0256839_1000826_pt1 | contig 39598 bp, 35 predicted proteins | sample 354166metaG_FD_185968 | JGI IMG/M metagenome (GOLD analysis project Ga0256839, IMG submission 185968) | Hydrothermal vent microbial communities from Mid Atlantic Ridge, Atlantic Ocean - 354-166 | ecosystem: Environmental > Aquatic > Marine > Hydrothermal vents | place: Atlantic Ocean: Mid...
CGGTTTGATTATCCTGCCTTCTCCACGGCCTCCCCGGTGGATGCCGTCTTTGTGTTCTCCTCCCGCGCCCCACCGATTGCCTGATTTTTCACCTGCACCACATTTTTTATCAGCAATCCAAACAGTCTGACTATCGTACGCACCTGTCTGTAACCACAGAATAAAAGCCCATTTCACCTGAAAGGGCCAGACTGGTTCGCAGCGGCTGACCTCGACAACAGACTGGAACACGCACAATGGAGGACATATGTCTGCACATCAGCATACATCAGTGAAAGCACGTTTCGGCGGTATCTGGCCGGTGACGCTTTTATGCCTGGGGCTTATCAGCCCAACATTCACCCTGGCGGCACCGGCAGGGACAAGCTCGACCCCAAAAAGTCTTGAGACAAACGAACTGGCCGCCTTGAAAGCGGAAATCCAGCAACTGAAAAAAGACTACCACAGTCGCATCGAAGCGCTTGAAAAACGCCTCAGCGCGGCTGAAAGCCGCTTGCACTCGCAACCATCGACAACAGGCATGGAATATGCAGGCGCTACAGCCACAAACACCAGCAGCCGGAGCGCCAATGCGTTTAACCCGGCCATCAGCCTGATTATGGACGGCCGTTATGTGGATTACGCCAGCCGCCCGGGAACAGGCCGCCTGCCGGGATTTCGTTATCACCCTGAATACGGCCTGGATGCCGAGGGCTTCAACATTGGCGAATCCGAACTCACCATGAGCGCCAATATCGATGACAAATTCTACGCACAGGCCACAATTGCCTTTGGCAATGACAACGGCGAAACCCAAACAGAAGTGGAGGAAGCCTATATTCAGAGCACAGCGCTTTCCCATGGTTTAACGGCCAAACTGGGGCGTTATTACTCGGCCCTGGGATATATCAACGAACAACATCCGCATGCCTGGGATTTTGCCGACCTGCCGCTGGCCTATAGCGCCCTGCTCGGTGGCAACCTGAAAAATGAGGGCATGCAACTTAACTGGCTGCTACCCACCGATCACTATTGGGAAATGGGTATCGAAATGGGCAATGGCGGCCATTTTCCGGCTGCCGGAAACCATAATGGCCTGTCCTCGCAAACCGCCTTTATCACCAGCGGTGGAGATATCGGCATCAGCCACTCCTGGCAAGCAGGTCTTTCCTGGTGGCATGGCAAATCCAGAGAGAGCCTGGTGAATAATTCCCCCTGGCTGTTTTCCGGCGACACTTATCTCAATGCCCTGGATGTGGTTTACAAGTGGGCGCCCATGGGAAACAACAAGGAAGAAAACTTCAAGTTCCAGTTTGAATACTTGCGCAGTCGCGACAGCGGCACCTTAAGCAGCGATGGCGACCAGCCACAGCCCTATACCGCCCAACGCCAGGGCTGGTACGCCCAGGCCATTTGGCAATTTCGCCCTTTGTGGCGAACCGGCTTACGCTATGACCGCGTTCATGCCGCCGGACAAAACGGTGAGTCATGGCCAGAAGAGATCAACCTGACCTCATCGGGCCATCACTTTAGCCGCGTCAGCGCCATGCTGGAGTGGATTCCATCTGAATTTTCCCGCTTGCGACTGCAATACAATGACGCCATCAGTGGCGGCTATCATTTACCCGGCCAAACCCCGTTTGAAGACAGTAAATGGACTTTTCAATACACCGTTTCCATGGGCAGCCATGGCGCTCATCAGTACTGATTCAGGAGTTTCTTATGCATCACTCGTTGACTAAAACATTTTTGGCGCTGACAACCGGTGTGTTGCTGGCTTTTTCCAGCCAGGCCGCCATCAACGTATTTGCCTGTGAACCGGAGTGGGCGGCACTGGCCACTGAACTGGGTGGAGGCAATATCCATGCCTTTTCCGCCACCCACGGCAAACAGGATCCCCACTATATCCAGGCGCGCCCCAGCCTGATTGCCAAGCTGCGCAATGCAGATTTGCTGGTTTGCACCGGCGCTGATCTGGAAATCGGCTGGCTGCCCGTTCTGTTGCGGAAATCCGGCAACCGGCGCATCCAGCCCGGTCAACCCGGCTACTTTATGGCCACCGATTTTGTACCGTTGCTGGACAAGCCTCAGATACTGGATCGCAGCGCTGGCGATATTCATGCCGCAGGCAGCCCCCATATTCACACTGATCCACGCCGCATCGCCACAGTCGCACGGGTGCTGGCGCAACGTTTGCAAGCCCTGAACCCTGAACAGGCGAATGTGTACCAGCAACGAGCCGATGAATTTCTGCACAAATGGCAGGAAGCCATCACCCGCTGGGAAAACCGCGCCAAAGGTTTACATGGAAAGAAAATCATCACCCACCACAAAAACTGGGTCTATCTGCAAGACTGGCTGGGATTACAGGGAGTGGCCACCCTGGAACCCAAACCGGGTGTGCCGCCCACAGCGTCCCATTTGAGCCAGTTACACGCTGTCGCCAAACAAGAGCCCGTGATGGCCATTATTTATGCCGCCTACCAGAATCCCAAGCCGGCTTTGTGGTTGTCGAAACGCAGTGGCATTCCCGCCGTTGAGCTGCCCTTTACCGTCGGTGGAAACAAGCAAGCCACTGACCTGTTCAGCCTGTTTGACACCACCATTGATGCCTTGCTGCAAGCCGCCGGGCGCCAACCAGAACATGGTCAACAGCCATGAGCTGGGAAGAAATGGACGCTGGCATTTTACTGCCAGCCCTGGCCGCCGGCTTGCTGGTTCTGCTCAGTCACGTGCCTTTGGGCATGGAAGTGCTTAAACGCGGCATTATTTTTGTCGATCTGGCCATTGCACAAATCGCAGGACTGGGTCTGATTCTGGCGGCCACACTGGGGCTTGAAACCCATGGCTGGGCCACCCAGGCCATTGCCTTGATTAGCGCCGGTGTCGGCGCTGTGCTAATTCACTGGCTGGAAACGCGATTCGCCGACGTGCTGGAGGCCATTATCGGTGTAATTTTTGTCCTGGCCGCCACCGGTTCTCTGCTGTTGCTGGCGCATAACCCTCACGGCAGCGAACACCTCAAGGATCTGCTCAGTGGGCAAATCCTGTGGGCAGACATGGAGCAATTGCGCACACTCGGGCTTATCAGCGTAGGTATTGCCTGCTTCTGGTTGTTGGCCGGTCAATCCTGGCGGCAACGGCTTTTTTACCCGGTTTTTGCGCTGGCGGTGACTTCTTCCGTACAAGTCGTGGGTGTTTATCTGGTGTTTAGCAGTCTGATTATTCCGGCGCTGGCCACCATTCGCCTGCAGGGCACAAAGCGATTACTCATGGCTTATGCCATTGGGGCGCTGGGATACGCGCTGGGGCTGGTGCTGTCGGTTGTCTTTGATTTGCCCAGCGGTGCGCTCATTGTCTGGACGCTGGCTGGCGTCACCACCCTTGCAGCCATAATCATTGCCTCAAGGCGATACCCACCCGGCACTTAAATCAGAATAACGGAGTGATTTATTAGCAATCCCTAATTAGCCTCACCCCCTGGGCCGGTGATATAATCCCGGCCGCCTTTCTTTTTGCGTGGACAAGACATGACCAATACCCGTAACACGCCGGGCCAGCGCTTTCGCGCGGCTGTGGAAAACAATCATCCGCTAAAAATCGTCGGCACCATCAATGCCTATACCGCTCGCATGGCCGAGCAAATCGGCCACCAGGCCATTTACCTGTCCGGTGGCGGGCTGGCCGCCAATTCACTGGGCATGCCGGATTTGGGCATCAGTGACTTGCACGATGTACTCATTGATGTCTGGCGCATTACCGATGCGTCAACATTACCGTTATTGGTGGATGCCGACACCGGTTTTGGCGGCGCATTCAATATTACCCGAACCATCAAGTCCCTCATTAAAGCCGGCGCGGCCGCCACCCACATTGAAGACCAGGTGGCACAAAAACGCTGTGGCCACCGTCCTGGCAAGGCCATTGTTTCCAAGGAAGAAATGGTCGATCGGATCAAGGCTGCCGTGGATGCGCGTACTGATGACAGTTTTGTCATTATGGCGCGCACCGACGCCCTGGCTGTGGAAGGCATGGACAAGGCCATTGAACGGGCTGTGGCCTGTGTGGAAGCCGGCGCTGACATGATATTTCCCGAAGCCGTACAAAGCCTGGAACAATACCGCCAGTTCAAACAGGCGGTTAAAGTCCCTGTACTGGCCAATATCACCGAGTTTGGCAAAACCGAGCTGTATACCAGCGAACAACTGGCAGAAGTGGGCGTGGATATGGTCTTGTATTGCTGCAGCGCCTATCGCGCCATGAACAAGGCTGCCGAAACCGTTTATCGCTCCATCCTCGAGAAAGGCCATCAGCACGATGTATTGCCTTTGATGCAAACCCGGGAGGAACTGTACAGCTACCTTGACTACCACGCCTATGAGCAAAAACTGGATGAGCTTTTTGGCAAAAATCGCGATTAATCGCTCATTTTCCCTGAATACCATGCCGATGGCATTCTGCCGACCCGGCAATAGCAACAGGAGATAACAATGGCTGAGAAAAAAACTGGCGCCGGCTTGCGCGGACAAATCGCCGGACAAACCGCTCTGTGCACTGTCGGTGTTTCTGGCACCGGCCTGACTTACCGTGGCTACGACATTGCAGAACTGGCCGACAAAGCCGAGTTCCTCGAAGTGGCTTATCTGATTCTTTATGGTGAATTACCCAACAAGGAACAACTGGAAGCCTACCGGGCCAAAATCAAATCCCTGCGTGGTTTGCCCGATGAGCTGAAGGCCGCTTTGGAAATGATTCCTGCCGATGCCCATCCCATGGATGTCATGCGCACCGGCTGCTCTTTTCTGGGCAACCTGGAACCGGAAAAAGACTTTTCCCAGCAACAGGACGTGGCCGACCGCCTGCTGGCGGCCTTCCCTGGCATTATCTGCTACTGGTACCGCTTTACCCACGACGGCATACGCATTGACACCGAAACCGACGACGACACCATCGGCGGCCAGTTTTTGCATTTGCTGCATGGGAAAAAACCCAGTGCTTTGCATGAGCGGGTCATGGATGTGTCGCTGATTCTGTATGCCGAGCATGAGTTCAATGCCTCCACTTTTACCGCCCGCGTGGTGGCTTCGACCTTGTCCGACATGCATTCGTGCATCACCGCGGCCATTGGCGCCCTGCGCGGCCCCCTGCATGGCGGCGCCAACGAGGCAGCCATGGACATGATCGCCCAGTGGCAATCGCCAGAAGAAGCGCGTGCCGCCATTCTCGACAAACTGGCCAACAAAGAGCTGATTATGGGCTTTGGTCACGCGGTTTATCGCACATCCGACCCCCGTAACGCCATCATCAAGGGCTGGTCGAAAAAACTGGCAGAGGAGGTCGGCGACAGCGTGCTCTACCCGGTCAGCGAAGCCGTGGAACAAGTCATGTGGGAAGAGAAGAAGCTCTTTTCCAATGCCGACTTTTTCCATGCCTCGGCCTACCATTTCATGGGCATTCCCACCAAGCTGTTCACCCCCATTTTCGTGATGTCGCGGGTCACCGGCTGGGCCGCGCATGTCATGGAACAACGCGCCAACAACCGCATTATCCGCCCCAATGCCGAATATACCGGACCAGCGCCGCGGCCTGTCACCCCCATTGAAAACCGATAAATCCCATGCTTACAGGAGCCAACCATGAGTTCAGTTGATATTCGTTCCGCCAAACGCCCCAAACCTGATCAAGTGCTGGTGGATATCGCCGACTACGTCATCAATCATTCCATTGACAGCGAAGAGGCCTATAAAACCGCGCATTACTGCCTGCTGGACAGCACCGCCTGCGCCATGCTGGCCATGAAGTTTCCCGAGTGTGTCAAAATGCTTGGCCCGGTGGTCCCCGGCGCGACTTTGGCCAACGGCTCCCGCGTATTGGGCAGCAGTCACGAGCTGGACCCGGTCAAAGCGGCTTTCGACAATGGCGCCTTGATCCGCTGGCTGGACTTCAATGACACCTGGCTGGCCGCCGAATGGGGACATCCGTCGGACAACCTTGGCGCCATTCTGGCCGTGGCCGATTACATCTCCCGCCAGCGCCAGGATCAGGGCAAAGCGCCATTGACCGTCCATGATGTGCTGACCGCCATGATCAAGGCCCATGAAATCCAGGGGATTCTGGCATTGGAGAACAGCTTCAACCGCGTGGGGCTGGATCACGTACTGCTGGTGCGCGTGGCTTCCACCGCTGTGGTCACCCACATGCTGGGCGGCACTCGCGAGGAAATCATCAATGCCGTTTCCAATGCCTGGATTGACGGCGGCGCCCTGCGCACCTACCGCCATGCGCCCAACACCGGTTCCCGCAAAAGCTGGGCCGCCGGCGACGCCGGCCGCCGGGCCGTGCAACTGGCGCTCATCGCTCTTACCGGAGAAATGGGCTACCCTTCGGCCCTGTCTGCTAAAGGCTGGGGTTTTTATGGCGTTCTGTTCAAAGGCAAGGAATTTTCCTTCCCCCGCGGTTATGACGCCTACGTGATGGAAAACATTCTGTTCAAAATTTCCTTCCCCGCCGAGTTTCACGCCCAAACTGCTGTAGAAGCGGCCATGAAACTGCATCCACACGTCAAAGACCGGCTGGATGAAATTGAAAAAATCGTCATTGAAACCCAGGAAGCCGGTGTACGCATCATCGACAAAACCGGCGCGCTGGACAACCCCGCCGACCGCGACCATTGCATCCAGTACATGGTGGCCGTGCCATTGATACATGGCCGTTTGACCGCGGCGGACTACGAAGATGACGTGGCCAGCGATCCGCGTATCGACGCATTACGGGAAAAAATGGAAGTGGTGGAAAATCCGCGTTTTACAGAGGAATATTTTGACCCGGACAAGCGCTACATCGGCAATGCTGTTCAGATCTTCTTCAAAGATGGCAGCAGCACCGACCGCATCGAAATCAACTACCCCATTGGGCATCGCCTGCGGCGGGAGGAAGGCATCCCTGTTCTGCTGAAAAAGTTTGAAGACGCCATTGGCGCGCATTTACCCGCCAAAAAAGTGCGGCAACTGCTTGAACTCACCAGCGATCAAAAAGCATTCGCCCAACGCCCCATCACCGAGTTCATGCAGCTTGTCACCTTGTGACGGTTCCAAAACATGGACACATGAAAAAAGGGCCGAAATGGCCCTTTTTTCATGTCCGGAAAAACCGGCGACAAGTCGTGATGTCAAGCTCACTCACGTCTCAAAACCCATAAACCAGATTGGCGGTGAACAAAGTATCAGTTTTCTTGGCCGTTGGCGGAACATCGGTATTATGGCGCCACTGGTGAGCCAGCTTGACGGACAGGGCGTCACTGACCTTGAAGCTGAAGCCCGCATCATTTTGCATAAAGGTATTGTTGGAGCCGGCCTCCAGCAGAAACTTATCACTGAATGTGACTGTTTCAGTGAGTTTCACCGCGTAGTCCAGTTTGCCGATGGCCACAGTTTCAGATTCGCTGCTACGATCAACATCAATGGCGGTTTTCTTGTAGCCCACACCCAGCTCGGTAATAAAATGCTGGTTATCGCTTTCGTAAAAGATATGCCCCCAGCCTGCGCCCAGGGTATAGGTGTAATCAAAACCGGTAAAGCTGTCATGGTCGTAACGCACCGAACCAAACACATAATCATTCTCGTCCCACTTATAGCCGCTTTTTCCATTGATCTCATACCGCTTGGCGCTGGTCACACCGTTATTTTTTGAGCGCAAGGCAATCACGCCGATGTCATGCCGCCATTTGTCCTGTTCCTTTTTCAGATTCAGCGCGGCATTGATCACATCCGTATCCGCATTGCCACGGGCATAGCTGAAACCCAGTTGGCCTTCACCAGACCAACCGTTTTCAGCAGCGGTTGCGCTACCGGCGGTCAGTAACGCCACGGCAGCAATCAGTTTTTTCTTCATGATGTTCTCTCCCTGAGATTTTTTAGAAAGCCGCAAAGCGATTCACGGCCCTGTGAGATAATTCTGTTTTCCAGTTCTTGTTAACCCGGTATGTCTGACAAAAGGCAAAAAGACACCCGCCACACATTGGCGCAACTCACAGATCAGTGTGTCAAATGTGGTTTGTGCCTGCCAGCGTGTCCAACATTCCAGATCACAGACAATGAAGCCGCCTCGCCCCGGGGGCGGGTGGTGCTGGCCGAGGGTATTGTAGGGACTGAAGCAGACAATGCAAGCCGGCTGCACTCGTTGGCCGGCCATATTGACGATTGTTTGCAATGCCAGGCCTGCGAAAGCGTCTGCCCTTCCGAAGTCCAGCTCAGTGAAATCATTCGTCTGAGCCGGCAGTTCTTACCAGAAACCCCGGCCCGCAGGCTGACTCGACGCATGACCGCCACCTTGCACTCACGCTGGCGTCGCCGCCTATTGGCTGCTGTTTTGTATGTGGTGCAAAAAAACCGTCTGGCTCCGTGGCTCAAGCCCCTGTTGCCGGTCACCCTGCAACGCGGATTGCAGCATACCCTGCCAGTTCCCCTGGGGCCATTGGCTTCTGCTCCCGCCACTGGCTGGTTTCCGCACCCGAGCAAAGGTTCCCGTGCAAAAACCGTGGGCATTCTCTCTGGATGCAGCGCCGAGTTGCATGACGCCATTAACCTGCCAGCCGTCGTTCAATTGCTCCATGCAGCCGGCTTTAACGCCTGGATTCCCCCAAAGCAAAACTGTTGCGGCGCCTTGGCTCACCACCATGGAGAAAATATTCATGCTCTGACCCAAACCAATGCCCGAGCTTTCTCCAACCCGCCTGAAAATACCCAACTGACCACAGTGGTGGTGCTGAATACCGGTTGCAGCGCACACCTGGAAGCGCTGACGAAAAAGAAAAAAACGCAAACCGTCTATGAAGATGTCATGCGTTTTTTATCCCGGCACCGACATCAATTGCGCTTTACGCCCAGCACCGAAACAGTGTTTGCCCACCGTCCCTGCACCCAACAGCATGGACTGGCCGCCGATGCCGATCAATCCATGCTGCACCTGTTGAACCAGGTGCCGGGTCTGACTGTTCTGACAGCCGCCACCGGCTGCTGTGGCGCTGCGGGCAACTATTATCTCACCCAGCCGCAAATGTCCGATGCCCTAGCGCAACAATGGCACGCTGCCATCACGCCCTTGCAACCTGACCGCGTGCTGAGCCCCAACATTGGCTGCAGCATGCAGTGGCACGAGCTTGATAGCGGCATCCCGGTGGAGCATCCCGTGGCATTTCTGGCGCGGCAACTGGAGACCAGGACAGCGGGAACCTGATATAATTGCCGCTTAAATTCTAAAGGACAAGGATCTCCATGAGGCAGCCTTTCAGCATGGCCGAGCGCTTGTGCAGCGAGTTTGACCGCTTTTTAAAAACAGTGGCCGTACCGGCAAGCCATCCCGCCCAGCCCACACCCGGCGCTGATTGTGGCGAATCTCCTGTTCCCGAGACAGAAAAGCCCCATGTGGCTGGATTGATGCGTATCAACCACACCGGTGAAGTCTGCGCCCAGGCGCTTTACTACGGCCAGGCCCTGTGGGCGCGGGATGACGCCACCCGCCAGCAGTTGCATCAGGCCGCCAACGAGGAATATGACCATCTCTGCTGGTGTCAGGACAGACTGAACGACCTGAACGCCAAGCCCAGTCTGCTCAACCCTTTCTGGTATGCCACATCCTTTGCCCTTGGCGGGGTGGCCGGGGCTTTCGGCGACCCTGTCAGCTACGGTTTTGTGATCGAAACCGAACGCCAGGTAGAGGCGCATCTCGATGAGCATTTACAACAACTTCCGGAAAGTGACTGCAAGTCCCGCGCCATCCTTGAGCGTATGAAAGCCGACGAGGTGCGCCACGGAGAAAACGCCCGCGCCGCCGGTGGCGTGGATTTGCCCAGGCCCGTGCAAAAGGCCATGGGAGCCATGGCGCGGCTGATGAAAGCCCTGGCCTACCGGTTCTAGTAACGACTTTGGCGGCCTTGGCGAAAAATAACACTGCCATGGCTTTACGGCTGGTCATTTAGCGTCAGTTATTGGAAAATGGGCGTTTTGCTAATGCTGCCGCACGAGGACTCTGCCAGCCCATGATGACCCTTGATGCCTTCAACCAACTGGCCCGGGCCGGTTACAACCGCATCCCCTTAACGCGATGCGTTTCCGCGGATTTGGACACACCATTAAGCGCCTGGCTAAAACTGGCCAACGGCGCACACACCTTTTTGCTGGAATCAGTCGAGGGCGGCGCCCGCTGGGGGCGCTATTCCATCATTGGCTTGTCAGCCGATAAACGCCTGCATGTGCAGGGCAACGAGGTTACCCTGTTTGACCTGGACGAAATCAGCGAAACCATAAGAACGGACGATGTTCTGACCACACTGGAGACCATCAAAGCCCGCTACCGCGTCCCCAAAGTGGAAGGTCTGCCGGCCTTTACCGGCGGCTTTGTGGGTTATCTGGGTTATGAAACCATTGAACACATTGAGCCCCGGTTACAGAAAAAAACCCCGCCAGACCAACTACAGATTCCCGATATCAATCTGTTGCTGGCCGAGGAGGTGGCCGTATTTGACAATCTGGCCGGCAAAGTCTGGCTGATCGTACATGCCGATCCTGCACAACCACAGGCCTATGCCCGGGCGCAAAAACGGCTGGACGAGCTGGTCCATCGCCTGCGTTCGGGTTCCACCGGCTATGCGGAGCTGGTCAACCAGCAACCCATTGACCAGCAGGCCACCCGGCTGGGTTTTTCCCGCGATGACTTTACCCAGGCCGTTCGGACCTGCCAGGAATACATTGCCGCTGGCGACATTATGCAAGTGGTACTGAGCCAGCGCATGAGCACACCATTCCATGCCCGGCCGCTGGATGTTTATCGCGCCTTGCGCGCCAGCAACCCCAGCCCATACATGTATTTTATGGACTTTGGCGCCTATCAGGTGGTGGGGTCCTCGCCGGAAGTTCTGGTGCGCAAACAGGCTGACCACATCACCGTGCGCCCCATTGCCGGCACCCGCCCGCGTGGCAATACACAGGCAGAAGACCTGGCCCTGGAAAAAGAGTTGCTGAACGACCCCAAGGAGCTGGCCGAGCACCTCATGCTCATCGACCTGGGCCGTAATGACGTGGGACGCGTGGCGCGTACCGGTAGTGTGGAACTGGTCGACAAAATGGTGATTGAACGTTATTCCCATGTGATGCACATTGTCTCGGAGGTGCAAGGCCGCTTGCGCCCCGAGGTCACGCCCATGGACGTCATCCGTGCCACTTTTCCAGCTGGCACGTTATCCGGCGCACCCAAGGTGCGGGCCATGGAAATCATCGCCGAACTGGAACCGGTCAAACGCAATGTCTATGCCGGCGCGGTGGGCTACTGGGGCTGGCATGATGACATGGACTGGGCCATTGCCATCCGCACCGCGGTGATTAAGGACAAACAGCTTCATGTTCAAGCTGGCGCCGGAATCGTCGCCGACTCGAACCCCGAGAGTGAATGGCAGGAAACCATGAACAAGGGCAAGGCGCTGTTCCGCGCCGTGGAAATGGCCAGCCAAGGACTATAGGACAAACCCATGCTGTTGATGATTGACAACTACGACTCATTTACCTACAACCTGGTACAGTACTTTGGCGAACTGGGCTGTGATGTGCGCGTTTATCGCAACGATGAAATCACGGTTCCCGAAGCGTTGGCCCTCAACCCCGAGCGGGTGGTTATTTCACCAGGACCATGCAGTCCGGCTCAGGCCGGCATCTCCATGGACATGATCCGGGCCTGCGCGGGGCGCATTCCATTATTGGGCGTCTGCCTGGGCCATCAGGCCATTGGCCAGGTGTTTGGCGGCCAGGTGGTGCGGGCCGGGCGCATCATGCATGGCAAGGTTTCACCGGTCAAACATACCGGCAAAGATATTTTCAGCGGCCTGCCCAGCCCCTTCCAGGCCACGCGCTATCACTCTCTGGTGGTGGATAAGAACACCCTGCCCGAGTGCCTTGAAGTCACCGCCTGGACAGAAAATACCGATGGCAGCCTGGAGGAAATCATGGGTTTTCGTCATAGGGAACACGCCATTTCCGGCGTGCAGTTTCACCCGGAATCCATTCTGACCGAGCACGGCCATCAACTGCTGAAAAACTTTCTCGAACACCATGACTGAACAACTGCAACCACTGGATTATGCGCTGATTGCCTTGCTGCTGTTGGCCATTACCCTGTTCGCCAAACCCGTGGGCTGAGACGCCATATGACACAGCCATAACCTGTACTGCGAAATCGACATGAAAAAAACACCCATTCAAACCGCCTTGCAGCAACTGGCCACGCACCAATGCCTGCGCCCCGGGCAAATGCGTGACAGCATGCGCCAAATTATGGATGGCGAAGCCACAGACGCCCAGATTGGCGGTCTGCTCATGGCCTTGAAACTGGCCGGAGAAACCGCTTCTGACTTACAAGAAGCCGCTGAAGTCATGCGCGAACGAGCCGTCAAGGTTCCCGCCGGCGGCCCTTATCTGGTGGATACTTGTGGCACCGGTGGTGATGGCAAAGGACTGTTCAACGTTTCCACAGGGGCGGCCATTGTGGCGGCGGCGGCTGGTTGCCAGGTGGCCAAACACGGTAACCGTTCGGTCTCTGGCACCACCGGCAGCGCCGACGTGCTGGAAGCCGCTGGCGTCAATCTCGATTTGTTTCCTGAAGGCGTGCAGCACTGTCTGCATACAGCCGGTATCGGCTTTTTGTTCGCCCCGGCCCATCATGGTGCCACCCGCCATGCCGTGGGGCCGCGCAAACAGCTGGGGCTGCGTACCCTGTTCAACTTGCTGGGGCCGCTGACCAATCCGGCCGAAGCCCCCAACCAGGTGCTGGGTGTCTATGAAAAACGCTGGTTGCCTCTGGTGGCCGAAGTGCTGCGAAATCTTGGTTCCCGCCATGTCATGGTGGTGCATTCGGCCGATGGCATGGATGAAATCTCCCTGGCCGCCCCAACCTATGTAGCAGAACTCAAGGCGGGCATCATCACCCAATACACGCTCGATCCCGAAGACGTGGGCATACAGCACCAGTCTATTGAGCCATTGGTGGTGCATAATGCCCAGGACAGTCTGACCCTGATTCGCGAGGCTTTTGCCGGAACCCCGGGGCCGGCGGCTGACATGCTGGCTCTAAACGCCGGCGCCGCCATTTATGTGGCCGGACGCGCCGATACCCTGGTCAACGGCGTCAATCAGGCCCGGGAAGCATTGCGTTCAGGCGCTGCGGCGGCCACCCTGGAAAAACTCATTGCCGCCAGCCACGCCACGGCAACACGACCATGAGCGACATTCTCACCACCATTTTGCAGACCAAAGCCGAAGAAGTGGCCCTGGGGAAACACCGTCACTCACTGGCGGAATTGCGCCTGCGCTGTCAGCAACTGCCGCCCACTCGCGGATTCAAGGCGGCGTTGGCGGCAAAAATCCAGCAACAACAACCTGCTGTCATTGCCGAAATCAAAAAAGCCTCACCCAGCAAGGGTGTCATCCGGGCGGATTTTGATGTCCCCACCCTGGCTGCCGCCTATGCCGCCGGCGGTGCCACCTGCTTGTCCGTACTCACAGATAACAAGTATTTCCAGGGTGACGACACTTACTTGCAGGCGGCGCGCCAGGCTGTCAACCTGCCTGTTCTGCGCAAGGAGTTCATTATCGACCCATGGCAGATATATCAGTCCCGCGTGCTGGGCGCGGATGCGGTTTTGCTGATTGTGGCCGCCTTGAGCGACCCACAGCTATTCGAATTTACCGAGCTGGCGCACAGCCTGGGGCTGGATGTACTGATGGAAGTTCACGATGCGGCTGAACTGCAACGGGCCCTGCAAACACCAGCACAATTGATTGGTGTCAATAACCGCAATCTGCGCACATTCACCACCACCATAGACACCACACTGAACCTTTTGCCCCGAATCCCGGCTGAACGGCTGCTTGTCAGCGAAAGTGGCTTGCACAGCAACACAGACATTCAGCGTTTGCGTGCTGCGGGCGTGCATGCTTTTCTCATTGGAGAAGCCTTTATGCGCCATGATGACCCTGGAAAAGCCCTGCAAAAAATGGTTTATTCCTGAACATGGACTCACAACTCTCTTTTTGGCGCATTAAATGGCTGACGGCCCGACGTTTTTTGCGCGAGCTGTGGCAACGTTTCTACGATGACGACCTCACCGGTTCGGCCAGTTCCCTGACCTATACCACACTGTTGTCACTGGTACCGCTGATGTCTGTGCTGGTGACCATGCTGTCGGCCATGCCAGTGTTTGAAAACATTTCCCAACAGGTGCAGGATTTTATTTTCCAGAACTTCGTGCCCACCTCCGGCACTGTCATCCAGGAATACCTGAGCGGCTTTGTGGAAAAAGCCCGCGGCCTGACTGTAGGCATGTCACTGGCTGTGTTTGCCACATCCATCATGATGATGATGACCATCGAAAAAGCCCTGAACCGCATTTGGGACACGCGCCCTTCCCGCAATTTTCTCCACAAGGTGCTGATTTACTGGGCTGTGCTGACCATGGGCCCTTTGCTGGTCGGCGGTGGGCTGGTGATGAGCTCCTATCTGTTCAACACGGCGCCGGGGTTGCGGGACCTGAAAGTCTATCTGCTCAAGTTTCTGCCCGTTCTGGCATCGGCCAGCGCCTTTTTCTTTATGTATCTCATTATCCCCAACCGCAAGGTCAAGTGGCGCTCGGCGCTTGTGGGCGCACTGGTGGCCGCAGTGCTTTTTGAAATGGCCAAGCGCGGATTCACCTGGTATGTCACCACCTTCCCCAGCTACCAAAAAGTTTACGGCGCTCTGGCCACCATCCCCCTGTTCCTGGGGTGGGTCTATGTCTCTTGGGTCATTGTCCTGCTGGGCGGGGTCATCGCTGCCACACTGGAAAGCACCCGCTGGCGATATCAGACTGCGCGCTTTCGGAAAAACCAGCGTTTTTTACTGGTGCTGGAGATTTTGCGTCGCCTCTGGCACGCCAGCCAGCGTGGCACGCCCGTATCCATGACAAAAATCAGCCAAAAACTTGCCAGTATTCCTGATAATGAACTGTCTTCTTCCCTGGATTGGCTGGAACAACAACATGTGATTGAACGTAACGAAGACGGCGACTACATCCTATTACGCGATCTGGACACCATCAGCCTGAAAGACCTGTATCAGCTTGACCATTTTGCCTTGCCCGAGCATGCCCTGAATGAATTGAAGCCCTTTGAGCCTTTTGCCCACGCATTGTGGCAGGCCATCGAACCGAACATGCGGCGGCCTGTCAAAGCCTTGTTCAGGGAAATTGACCAGGCCGCCAGCACACCGCACCCGGATGCAGCTAAACACCAACCGAATCATGACCGTTAGGAGAGTCTGCCCATGAAAAAACTGATAATCAGCCTGATAACCCTGAGCCTGCTGGCCGCCTGCAACGGCTCCTCCAGCGACAACGGCGCGGATTTCGCCCTGACCGACCTGAATGGAAAGAACCACAAGTTATCCGACTACCGGGGGAAATGGGTGGTGGTCAATTACTGGGCCACCTGGTGCCCGCCCTGCCGCAAAGAGATTCCTGACTTTGTCAAGTTTCAGCAGAATCACGACAACGTACAAATTCTCGGCATCGCCTACGAAGATGCCGCTATCGAAAAACTCAGGCACTTTGTCCAGGAATTCCAGATAAACTACCCCATCCTGACCGTTGATGTCTACAATCCACCGGCCACAATCCTGAACAATACGCCGCTGCCCACCACAGTCATTTACGACCCCAACGGCCGCCAGGTGGAAAAACGCATTGGCCCCATGACCGAACACGACTTGGCGGCAGCTATCAACCCGTAATCACCTGCGTGGGGCAATAGGTTTTGGCGCCGAAATTTGGATAAAAACAGCTGAAGCCAAGATAGGTAACGACCACATATTCTGGAGCGCACCCAGTAACAGACCACTTCCCTGCATATTGATTGAACAGACATGGGTTAAAAAATAAATTACTGCATCGCGTCCAATATCGTGACTGCGGTTGCGTCTAACTTTTGCGCTATCTCCTCATCAGTAAAATACCGAATCATGAAGGTTTTGACCATAATGGCGCCGCTCTCGAGGGGAATATAGAGTGTTTTTCTGTCCCGATAGGCGTCTTTGCCATTAAAGGAAACTTTTTCACCATTTTTCTCGAAATGCTGATTCCAGCGTTTAACGCCGTCGCTCCCCAAATAACTGACATAAACACTGCCTTGGCGGTTGCTGAAATAAACGCAGCTGACACCATCTTGTTGTGGGCGTTTGTTTTGTGAAGGGACATGGTTAATTTCAATAACGGGAAAACTCCAGGCGACCGTGCCTTGCAATAGCTCATAAGGTTTTGCCGCGCGGCTTGCCGCGCAAATGTCCACAGAAGGTCCTCCCACCAGTTTGGCATTTGCCGGTTTCAGGTGGGTTGAATCGGTGACTTGCTGTAACCGGCCAAGCACCTTTTTGGCGATCCAGATATTTGTGTCCATTTCCGATTTGTTATTGAAAGGTATCTGACTGACCACCATCACCAGGCGGTCGCCGGTTTTGACAATCAGTTGATCGCGTCCTTGATAACTTCCCAACCAGGAGGCCTCTCCGAGGCCGGGGTATTCATTCGCCGGTGCCTGAAACTGACTATTAATTTGCTGAATATGAACCCATGCCAGGGGGGTACCCTGATCCACCGATCGCCATTTGCAACCAACGAATGGTGTAATCGAGCTGTTTTGCGGCAGCTGCCTGGTTCCGCCCAGTTGAGCGATATGTTGGTCGTCAGGCAAGCCAATCTCGCTGAGTTCGGATTGGCTGATAAGTTTGCAAGGGTCAAGGTTGACTGCCGACGGCAGTTCTTGCAATCCAATAGCCGGCGTGGCAACCGTGGTTTTACTGCTCTTTTGAATTTGCTGCGCAGCGGGCGGCTGTTTGTTTGCTGTGCTTTCTGTGGCCGATTTATCATCACACCCCGAAAGCGCAGCGAAACCCAGAAACATCAGAACAGCATTCCACTTAATTAACCTGACAATCATTGTTTCCCCCTGTTCTCTCACTATTAAAAATGGTAAAAGCAAGTTGCCGAAAAACGGTTATCGGCAAAAGACGTAATAAAAATAGTCCTGCCGTCACCGGCGCTGTGGCATTTATCAGAAATGGCCATCATATCTTATCCTCCACTCGTCTGTTAACTGCCCACCGACTCACACTTTCATTTGTGAGATTTCACAATTCTTTTCCAATGAACAACGGATTAACACTGCTCCGCTTGGCCACACCAAATATCATTGTTTATCTTACTGACAAACCTCATCACATTTTGTGAAAAATCGCTTGCTATGACCCGGTCACGCACAACAGACCGGGCGGCCACCAACCCGGCCCGCCTGATGGACTTGTTTGCTATAATTGGCGGTCACATTCCCACCTGGCGGTACGGTGTATGTCCAACCTTTTTCTGATTTTTGTCGGCGCGGCCCTGATTAACAATTTTGTGCTGGTGCGTTTTCTTGGCCTGTGTCCCTTTATGGGGGTCTCCGGCAAGCTGCAATCGGCTGTGGGCATGGGTTTGGCCACCACATTTGTGTTAACCCTGTCGGCCATACTTAGTTACCTGATTCACACGTATTTGTTGCAGCCACTGGGGCTGGAATACCTGCGCACCCTGAGTTTTATTCTGGTGATTGCCGTCACTGTACAAATTACCGAGATGGTCTTACACAAGTCTTCGCCCCTGCTGTATCAGGTGCTGGGCATTTACCTGCCTTTGATTACCACCAATTGCGCGGTTTTGGGTGTGGCCCTGCTGAACGTGCAAGAGCAGCACAATTTGCTGGAGTCCGCCATTTTTGGCCTGGGCGCGTCCGCCGGTTTCACCCTGGTGCTGGTATTGTTTTCCGCCATTCGCGAGCGCCTGGAAATGGCGAACATCCCTGAGTCTTTCAAAGGCGTGCCCATTGCCCTGGTCACCGCCGGCATCATGTCGCTGGCCTTTATGGGTTTTTCCGGCATGGGCCAGCCCTGACGCCATGAACACTACTGCGAACTTGTCAAACATGACTCATGGTAGCTGGGTCAACGGACTTCTCGCCATGGGCGCTATCAGCCTGTTGGCGCTGGTGTTTGGCCTGGTGGTGTGGTGGGTGTCGCGAAAATTCCGGGTGGAGGGCAATCCGCTGGCCGAACAGATCAATCAGATTTTGCCCCAAACCCAATGCGGTCAATGCGGTTACCCTGGCTGCAAGCCTTATGCCGAAGCCATCGCCAAGGGCGAGGCGCCAATTAACCAGTGCCCGCCCGGCGGGGAAGAAGGCATTAAGAAACTGGCTGATTTGCTGGGCGTGGAGCCATTGCCGCTCAATGACGAACACGGCCAGACCAAGGACGAGGACATGGTGGTCAAAATTATCGAGGAAGACTGCATTGGCTGCACCAAGTGCATTCAGGTGTGCCCGGTGGACGCCATTATCGGCGCACCCAAGCACATGCACACGGTCATCGCCGAAAATTGTACCGGCTGTGATCTGTGCATTCCGGTGTGCCCGGTGGACTGCATTGTGCCCGTGCCAGCGCCTTTGCCGGCATCCATTCAACGGCCGAACAAGTCCAGTTTGTTGAACCTGGTGGAGGCGGCTGGCCAATGGTAAACGAAACCATTTCCTATGTGGAAAACGGCAAGCTGTGTCAGTTTCATGGCGGCTTGATTCTGGAACACCATAAATGCGAGTCCATGGCCCGCCCCCTGGCGCGGCCCTTGTTGCCGGACTACCTGCGCGTCTCCCTGCGGCTAAACCGCGGCAACGTATCCAAACCTGTGGTGGATGTCGGCGATAAAGTCCTCAAGGGCCAAATCATCGCCGTGCCAGACACCCCGCGCGGGGTTTATGTACACGCCCCCACTTCAGGCACGGTGATGGAAATCACGCACCGGCCTGTGGCCAGCCCCGATGCCGATCTGGCGCCGGTGGTTTGTATCCGCCCCGATGGCAAAGACCAGTGGACGCCGCTGGAACCGGTTGAAGACCCTTTTGCGCTTGACCGTCCAACATTGGCGCAACACATCCGCAAAGCCGGTATCGTCGGTATGGGTGGCGCCGGCTTCCCCACCCATCTCAAGTATCAGAAACCGGCTGAATTGCTGATAATCAACGGGGCTGAATGCGAACCCTATATTTCCTGTGATGAACGCTTGATGCTGGACTATCCCCACGAGCTGCTGACCGGAACCCGGCTGCTGATGCACGCCGCCGGTGCAAAAAAAGCCATTATCGCCCTGGAAGACCAGGTGGGAGGCGTGCGCTCGGTGCTGGAAAAAATCATTCAGGAAAAGGGCTATACCGGGATTCGCGTGGTCAAGGTGCCCACCATTTATCCGGCAGGTGGCGAAAAACAGCTCATCAAGGTTCTAACCTGCCAGGAAGTGCCGTCCGGTGGCATTCCCATGGATCTGGGTATTGTGGTGCAAAATACCGGCACAGCCAAAGCCGTCCATGACGCCATTATTCTGGGCAAGCCGTTAGTTGATCGCATTGTGACAGTCACCGGCGATGTGGTGGAGGAACCGCGCAATTTTTCCGCATTGATCGGCACGCCTTTCCGCCATTTGCTGAAACTGGCGAACACTCGCCATGAGAAACTGCACCGCCTGGTGGTGGGTGGCCCCATGATGGGCTACGCCATGCCGGAAGATGGCATCGGCATCGATAAAACCAGCAATTGCCTGTTGGCCTTGAGCGAGGAAATCACCCGTCATCATGGCCCGTTGATGCCATGTATCCGCTGTGGGGAATGTGTCAACGTGTGCCCGCAAGAGTTACTGCCCCAGCAGCTGCACTGGTATATTCAGGGTGGCGACCTGGAAATGGCTCGCCAACATCATGTATTCGACTGCATTGAATGCGGCGCCTGCGCCTGGGTTTGCCCGAGCCAGATCAAACTGGTGGACTACTACCGATATGCCAAGGCCGACTTGCGCTATCTGGATTACAAAAAAACCAAGGCGGAACGGTCGCGCATTCGTCATGAAAGGCACGACAGACGGCTGGAACGGTTAAAGGCCGAACGCGCCGCCCGCCGCAAGCGGCATGCCCGCAGGCTACGCGACCCGGAAAAATCCAGCCAGGTCATTGCCGACACGCTGGAACGCCTGAAAGCCCAGCAGCCGTCGGCAGCAAAAAACGATAGCATGAAAACCACAAGCCAAGACAAACGCCAGGCAGCCGTAGCGGACAACGGGTCTTCCAATAACACTGGCAAGGATAACGCCCTGACATGAAACTGAATATTGAAAGCGCACCTCATATTCCACGCCCGGTCAGCGTCCAGCGAGTGATGGGGCTGGTGATTCTGGCGCTTGTCCCGGCGCTGCTGGCGCACTGGTGGTATTTTGGCCCGGGCATTATCCTGCAAGTCACGCTGGCGGTGATTTTCGCCCTGGCCTTTGAGGCAGCCATGCTGACACTCCGGCAGGTGCCTGTCAAGCCATTTATCACGGATTTGAGCGCGGTGCTGACCGCCATTCTGTTTGCCTTGTGTATTCCGCCACTGGCTCCCTGGTGGGTCACATGCCTGGGCATGTTTTTTGCCATTGTGGTGGCCAAGCAACTGTATGGCGGCATTGGTCACAACATTTTCAATCCGGCCATGCTGGGATTTGCAGTCATGCTGATTGCCTTCCCGCGGGAAATGTCCAATTGGCTGGCGCCACGGGATATCGCCATTGAAATGCCCGGATTGTGGGATGCCATCCGATATGTTTTCACCGGCGGACTTAGTGCATCGCAAACGACTTATGACACTCTGACCCAGGCCACGCCGCTGGATGCCATCAAAAACGGTTTGCATCAGGCCCGGGGGTTGAGCGAGATTCGCAGCCAGCCGATTTTTGGGGATTTTGGTGGCATGGGCTGGGAATGGATTGCCAACTGGTACGCCATCGGCGGTTTGTTTCTCTGGCGCAAACGGATTATTACCTGGCATGTGCCTGCCGCTGTGATTTTGACCACCATCGCCTTTTCCCTGCCTTTTTACCTTTATGACTCCGATATATTCCTCAGCCCCTTGCAGCACCTGTTTTCCGGTGGCCTGATGCTGGGAGCATTCTTTATCGCCACCGATCCGGTCACTGGCGCTTCAAGCCCCCGCGGAAAACTGGTTTTTGGCGCGGGCGTGGCCATACTGACTGTTTTGATCCGCCAGTTCGGCGCTTTTCCCGACGGCGTCGCCTTTGGCGTATTACTGATGAACAGTGCGGCCCCTTTGATTGACCGCTTGACCATTCCCGCTCCCTACGGAGGTAAGGCACGTCGTCATGGATAAGCGTGGCTGGACCATCCCCCTGACCCTGGCGCTCATGACACTGGCCACCAGCGCCATACTGTTTATCAGCGAGCAAGCCACCCATGCGCGCATTGAACAACAAAAACGGCAAAAATTATTGCGCAGTTTGCAAACCATTGCCCCTCCGCAACGCTATGACAATGATTTGCTGGGCAGCGCCGAGCCAATCTTTGAGCCTGAAGCCCTGGGTCATCGAAAACCGCGCACCTGGTACCGCGGCTATAAAAACGGCCAGCTGTCCCTGGTTGTATTACCGGTGACCACGCATAAAGGCTACGCCGGTGATATCCGCTTGCTGGTGGCCATTGATGCGGCCAATGGTACAATTATCGGCACCAAAATTCTGGAGCACCATGAAACTCCAGGGCTGGGGGACCAGATCGAGCCACGGAAAAGCGACTGGTTGCTGCAATTTATTGGTGCTTCCCTGTCCCGGCCCGATGAAAAAAGGTGGAAGGTACGCAAGGACGGCGGCGAATTTGACCAAATTACCGGCGCCACCATTACGCCCCGGGCCGTAACCGGCGCCATACGGGATGCCTTGGTCTACGCCCGCGCCCATTTGCCCCAGTGGCGGAAGCAGCAGCCGGGCCAGGCCCATGCTCCGCCACATGCGGACAATACAGAAACAAAAAGAACCGAAAACACGCCATGAACCCCTTTATTCGTCATCGCCTGATTGACAATAACGCCGCGCTGGTGCAGTTGCTGGGCCTGTGTCCATTACTGGCTGTTTCCAACTCCGTGGTGAACGCCCTGGGGCTGGGGCTGGCCACCATATTCACCCTGACCTTGACCAATGCCCTGGTGTCCATCATCCGCCCCTTGACCCGCAAGGAAATTCGTATCAGCCTGTTTGTGCTGATTATCGCCGGGGTTGTCAGCGCACTGGAAATGGTGATGAACGCCTACTGGCACGAGCTGTATCTGGCCCTGGGCATTTTTATCCCTCTGATTGTGACCAATTGCATCATTATGGCGCGGGCGGAAAGCTTTGCCTCCAAGCAGTCATTGCCCAAAGCCATCGCAGACGGTTTTCTGACCGGGGTTGGTTTTGCCATGGTACTGGTGGTCATCGGCGCCATCCGGGAAATTATCGGCAAAGGCACCGTGCTGGATCAGACCGACTTGCTGTTTGGCGCTTGGGGTGCGGCTCTTCAGTGGCGTATTCTGCCGGATTATCAGGGGTTTCTGATTGCCATTTTGCCGCCTGGGGCCTTTTTCGTCCTCGCCATTCTGGTGGCCATCCGTAACAAACTCGAACATAAAAAAAGGCAGAAGACACATGAATCCAGCTGAGACGCCTCGCCCCCTGCCGCTTTCTCCATGGGCTACCGCCACCTGGCTGCTGCTGTTTTTCAGTGTGCTCATCTGGTCCTGGATTCACCCCAAGGATCGCCTGACCTGGTGGCTGGAAGCCCTACCAGCGCTTATCGGCTTTGCGGTGTTGCTGGCCAGCTATCGACGAGTCCCGCTAACGCCATTGCTATATTGGCTGATACTGGCCCACAGCATTGTTTTGCTGGTGGGCGCACACTATACCTATGCAGAGGTTCCGCTGTTTAACTGGATTCGGGGTTATTTTGGCCATCAGCGTAACAATTACGACAAACTCGGGCATTTCATGCAAGGCTTTGTGCCAGCGATGATCGCCCGGGAGATTTTGATACGGAAACAGGTGGTTTGCCATAAAAACTGGTTGCCATTTATTGTTTTGTCCATCGTGCTGGCCATCAGCGCCTTTTATGAGCTCATAGAATGGTGGGTGGCCGTACTCAGCGGCGACGAAGCCACAGCGTTTCTGGCCACTCAGGGATATGTTTGGGATACCCAAAGCGATATGCTCATGGCCCTGATTGGGGGCACCACCGCCCTGATTACGCTGTCCGGATGGCATAACAGGCAGCTGGTTGAGTTGCAAAACCGACCATGAACCAGCAGAAAAGACATGAGCTGTTTCGCCGCCTGCGCGAAATTAACCCCAACCCGACCACCGAGTTGGAATACAACAGCCCATTCGAACTGCTGGTGGCGGTCATTTTGTCAGCGCAAGCCACTGATGTGGGCGTTAACAAAGCCACCCGGCGTCTGTTCAAAGTGGCCAACACACCAGAAAAACTGCTGGCTTTGGGTGAAGAAGGCCTCAAGGAGTACATCAAGACCATTGGCCTGTTCAACACCAAAGCAAAAAACCTGATAAAAACCGCGCAAATCCTGCTGGAAAAACACAATGGCGAAGTGCCGCAAGATCGGGAAGCGCTGGAGGCATTGCCCGGCGTGGGCCGAAAGACCGCCAATGTGGTGCTAAATACCGCCTTTGGTGAGCCCACTATCGCCGTGGATACGCATATCTTCCGGGTCAGCAATCGCACTGGCCTGGCCAAAGGCAGCACGCCATTGGCTGTAGAAAAAAAACTCTTGCAGGTGGTGCCGCCGGAATTCAGGAAGGACGCGCATCACTGGCTGATTCTGCATGGCCGCTATGTGTGCAAGGCCCGCACACCCAACTGCGCCGAGTGCGTCATTCGCGACCTGTGCGACTATAAAGACAAAACCGGTCAGCCTTTCACCACAGCGACGAAACGTTCCAGCGGCAAGAAAAATGCGACCCACAAGAAAGAAGCACGGACGTTATCTCGAAAGCAGCCGCGCCAGAAAAAGCACCAATAATACGCGAACAAGCTTTGCCTGATGTGTTCTACCAGCATCAACTCCGGTGACCCGCTAGCCGGCGATAAACGCCCTCTGTACTCACCGGTTTTCCAAACCAGAGCGAAAAAGCCAGCGCCGCCTGTTCAACCAGCATCCCCAAGCCATCGTAAACCGCCGCCGCCCCGGCTTTCTGACACGCCCGGACAAAAGGCTGCGCGGCGGCGCTATAACTTAAATCATAAGCCACGGTTTCAGCGCCAAAAAGATTTTTTTCCACTGACACTGACTGTCCTTTGTGCCCCAAAGACGTGGCATTAATCACCAAATCGGCCACCGGCAAGTCCGGTAAACTCGCTAATGGTACAGTTTCAATACCGCTGAACCGGCGTAATAAGGCATCCAGACGTTTCTGGCTGCGATTGGCCACCAGCAACCGGGCGGGATTTTCTGTCTGCAATGCGGGAATGATTCCCTGCGCTGCGCCGCCTGCACCGATCACCACAATGGTACGGTTGTGAATGGAGAAATTTCGCCGATGAAGAAGGTCCCGCACAAAACCGGCGCCATCGGTATTGTGTCCAGCCAACTGCCCGTTGGCCGCCACCGTGATGGTGTTAACCACACCACTTTTGGCCGCATCGGGCGATAATTGCTGAACACAGTCGGCGGCTTGACCCTTAAATGGCAATGTGATGTTTGCCCCCAGCCCACCAGTGGAGAAAAAATCTGCAAGGGCGCCGTCAAACTCGCTGTCCGCACAGGTTTTCAGCGCATAGTCCACCTGCAACCCGCACTGGCGAGCAAAATCCTGGTGGATGAGCGGCGACAAGGAGTGATGCACCGGCCGGCCAAACAGCGCCAGCCTGGCCGGTTTCGTTGATAATACAGCACCGGAACCTGTCATCAGCGTTGGTTATTCTCACCATTCAGCCAGGGAATGACCCGATCAGCATAGTAAGTCAGAATCAGGTCGGCACCTGCGCGCTTGAAGCACAGCAGGGATTCCAGAACAGAGGGTCTAAATGCCAAAAAGCCGTTATCAATGGCGCTTTGTAGCATGGCGTATTCCCCGCTGACCTGATAAGCGGCCACCGGCACATCGAAATGTTCCCGGGTTTGGCGAATCACATCCAGGTATGGCATGCCCGGTTTGACCATCACCATATCCGCACCCTCGGCTATATCCAGGGACACTTCCTTGAGCGCCTCGCGTACATTGGCCGGGTCCATTTGATAGGTGCGTTTGTCACCCGAGCCAAGATTAGCGGAGGAGCCCACGGCATCCCGAAACGGGCCATAAAAACAACTGGCGTATTTGGCCGAATAGGCCAGTATGGCTGTGTTCACATGACCATGTTGCTCCAGCGCCCGGCGAATGTGACCAATGCGGCCGTCCATCATGTCTGACGGCGCTACCACATCGGCGCCGGCTTCGGCGTGGGACAATGCCTGCCTGACCAGCGCCTCGGTGGTGGTGTCATTGAGCACATAGCCCGTTTCATCAATAATGCCATCCTGACCATGGGTGGTAAAAGGGTCCAGCGCCACATCGGTGATGACCGCCAAGTGTGGCAAAGCGGCCTTGATGCGACGCACACACCGTTGCGCCAACCCATCCGGGTTCCAGGCTTCTTCTGCCTGTTCAGATTTTTTTTCCGGCTCCACCACTGGAAACAGGGCCACGGCATACAAGCCTTGGGCATGTAACGCCGTTAACTGTTCAATGAGAACATCCACAGACATTCGGAAAACACCAGGCATGGCTTTAACCGATTGCGTCCGGTTTTCACCTTCAAGTACAAAAACCGGCCAGATAAGGTCTTGAGGCAACAGATGGTTTTCCTGCGTCATATTCCGAATGGCCTGGCTGTAACGCAAACGACGTGGCCGCGCCAGGGGAAAGTATCTGTTCACAAGGTTGTATTCTCCGTGAAAAATCAGGCGATAATTATACACCCGAGCCACGTTAATAAATGCCGGTGGTCGCGGAATTGCCGCCTGTTTTCAAATGTCCATAAAAAAATCTTGAATAAAAGCACCGGCTATTGCACCATGCGGACAATCAAAAGGCGACGTTTTCATGAAAGGCAGGCAGAAAAACATTCTTGTGATTGAGAAGTCCAGCACTTTCAGCCAGCTTTTGCGGCAAACCTTGCACGCAGGGGGATTTCGTTCCCTGCGGACTATTCCCCAATTTCCCTCCTTACCCAAAAACCGCAAGGCTTTTGACAAAGTGGATGCCATTGTGATTGGCTCCAATAGCAATGACTCAACAGCCACCACCGCTTTTTTGCAGCGCCTGTCTCACAGCCATGGACATATCCCAACTATCCTGGTGACCGACCAGAAAACCGAACACGATCACCAGGACAACGGGCAAAAACAACACTTTCTGAGCTGGTCTGAGTTTTCCCGCCTGCCAAGACTGTTGCACCAGCTTCTAGATAAGAGCGCAGACACTCCTGTCAGCAAGCCAAACGACACGCCTATACGCATTCTGTTTGTCGATGATTCCTATAGCGTCCGTTTTGCCTACCAAAAACTGTTACAGGAAAACGGATATGCAGTTGATGTGGCCAAAAATGCCATTGAGGCGCTGCAACTGGCCCGGAACAATACCTACGATCTGGCCATCGTCGATTATTATTTGCCAGACACCAATGGCGATAAACTCTGCGCTTTACTCAAACCACTGGACAAACAGGGCTATTTACAAATTGCCTTGTTGACGGCGACTTATCGCGATGATGTGATTAAATCAGCCTTGGAGTCCGGAGCCATTGAGTGCATGTTCAAAAACGAGGCCAAGGAATTATTTCTGGCTCGCATTGCTTCTCTGGCCCGCCATGTGGCGGCGCAAAAGGGACTGCTGGAGAGCAAACAGGAACTGTTGCATGTACTGCAGTCGGTTCATGATGTCATTCTGGGCATCGACCAGCAGAACAAAGTTGCCTTCTTTAATAAGCATGCAAAAAAAGTCATCGGCGAAAACACCCGACTATTGGGCACCCCTATCAAAAAGCTGATATCTTTTTACCGCAAGGCGCCCAAATCCAGCCAGCTTCAGTCACTGGATTGTGATAAACCAGACAATCTGGTGCAGCAGGATAACCTAGTCTGTGCATTTAACACCGACCCAGACACCCTGTATGACTGTAATATCACCCGCATTGACAAGAACAATGAACGCGTGGAATACCTGCTGATTTTACGTTAACCCACACACGCCAGCACGCTCTGGTTCTTAGCTTGCAGCAAAAAAACCCCGCCTAAGGCGGGGTTTTTCTTTATGTGTCACTCACTGATTAGTTACAAACTCCCGGGCTTGGTGACACCCCGGAGCAATCCGTTCCAATGATAGGCACGGTCACTGACTCACCGGTTGCCGCCGTATATGTGCACTCGGCGGTGGAAGCCGGCTGGCCTAACTGATTGACATCAGCCGTAATGGTGGTCGACGATACGCCGCCATTGTTTGTCACTGGTGGATCCGTGGTGGTGGCGGTATCAGGTGCAACCGCGCTGCATGAGCCGACGATATCCACACCCGCCACCGGCGAGCCATCGGAACCATACAGGGTCAGGGTGACTACCGTGCCTGTCTGGTCATTGAACAGCACAGACGGATTGGCCACTAAGCGGGCCTGATCGCTGGTGAGTAACAGCAAACAGACGCTGTCCCCACCGGGATTAATGCATCCCAGCCCACCGGCAAAGAAATCAAAGCCATGTTCCGCAGCAAGATTCGGGTCAATGCCGGAAGTGGAAACCTGTCCTGTGGTGCAACCACTGCCATCTGTCGGATTGTTCAACACGCCCGAACCTGGCTGGCCATCGATGGTGCCCGTGCCTGAAGCGCCCACATAAGCAAAGTTGACATTCAATCCAACCAGCGGTGTACCCAATGCGTCATAGGCGCATACGGTTACGCTGGTGGCGGCATTACCCGGAGCCACATTCGGCTGAACCACCAGCCCGGCCTGATTGTCACCATACTGGGAAAGGCCTGGGTAGGCGATAATCTCTGCGTCTGCCACTGTTCTCGGGTTTCCATTCGCCGGAACGCCTGTGCCCTCCACATAAATCGCCGCCAGTTTACCCAGTTTGGATACCGGATAAATCAGTTTGGTGGTGGCTACACCATTGTTATCTGTCAAAGCGGTGGCGTCGACTGAACCATCCACCGCCCGGCCAACAACAAAAGGTAATACCGGCCCGTCATCGCGAATGCTGCCTGTGGCATCGTTATAGTTAAACCGTTGGGAAATGGTCAATGTCGTTGCTGAATTGACGGTTTGTACCGGTGCGGCAGTTTCCAGATCCTCATTGCCCGGAGACTCCTCACCAAAGACAATCAGGGTATCGCCCGGTTGCACACCACCGGCGGTACTCAGGAAATTGACATTATTCTGGGTAAAGACAAATCCACCCTCTTGCGGATCGCCATTATTTCCGGAAATGGCAAACACGCCGGAGCCGGACTGCGGATAGCCCAGCAAGGGGCTGTCAATCAAGCCAAAGCGGAGTAACTGGCCAGGCAAAGCGGGGTTACCTGCCTTGTCCACGGCGGTGGCGCTGATAACCAGAGAGTAAGTTCCGTCAGGGTCGATATTGGCCGCGTCTTCCAGTTGTACATCAGGATTAACACGGTTCACCAGCAAGGCATTGACGTTGGGCCCAGTGATATCGACTGACCAAATACGGCCATCACTAATGGCGTAAGTGCCGGTTGCGGTAATCGGGTCCTGAATGCCATTGTCGACATTGTTATCCGCCCGGTCTGCCGTGGCCGTTACCGTAACCACATTGGTGCTGGTGCCACTGCGCAACAGGGCATTAACAGCGCCTGAGGTGGTCGACAGTGAAATCTGGTTGCCGCTCACGGTCTGGCCCTGAGCGTTCACACCGGAAAGTTCTTCACCTGAGGCTGTTTGCTGGGTATTCAAGGTAAACTGAACATTATTCCAGCGATTGCCTCCACTCATCGGATCAGCAATTGGCTGACTGCCATCGGTCACAGTGACCGTGACAGGTGCTGTGGTATTACCCCCGGAACCCTGAACATAAATGGGCTGACCGGAATTGGTAATGGAGATATTGTTAGGCACGCCGGTTGCACTGCTGTCCACCACTTCAAAGTCCAGTGTCGCACTGACTGGCTGATTATTGCTTGGATCAGTGCCTGTAATGCTCAAGGTGCCCTGACCAGGGATATTCTGGGACTCAATAAAGAGCACACCTTGTCCTGCTGAAACACTAAAGGTTGTACTGGCCAGACAAACCGCCGACTCATCCTCTTCGGTATTCAAATCATCAAGTCGCCGGATACAGGCCAGGGTCACTGGCAAGACACTGGCATTCAGAGGTGTTTCCGAGTCTGCAGTAATGGTGACCGGGTTGCCAGCCGCATCCACAAAATGGATATTGGCCTGAATCACATAAGGTGAGCCAGGGAACCAGGGGACACCCTGGCTATTGACCGGCACCTGGGTTTTATCCGGCGTAATCGTCAATGGTGCATTGCCGTTATTCGCCGCTTCAATGCGGAAATTCATACTCACCGAAGTGGTGCGGCCACTATTGGGATCTGTGGCCGAGGCGGTTAGTGTGACCGTGCCGGGCGTCTTTCGGCTGTGCACAAAGAAAGTCGCCAAACCACCGGAGCTTTCATTGGTTATAGAGCCAAAGTAAGTGGAAAATTCATTCACATCAGTGGTGTCCGGATCGTCCAGGGTTGAAACCGGCGCAATCAGAGAGTCTGAAGTCCGGAAACTGACCACCGTTCCATCAGGAACCGGTGTGCCGCTGGCAAAGGTGACGCGCACATTGATCTGCGCCACATAGGGTGAATCCAGAGTAATGGGGTGATCAAAATCATTCGTTGGCAACGAGGTTTTAGTCGCGTTGAATGTGATTTTCAGATCTTGGCGTGTGGTTGCCGCTGGCGCTGAACCGCTACCACCACCACAGGAGGCCAGTACCAGCATGGCGACCAGTAACACGATTAACTTTTTGCTTGCGTTCAACATGGGATTCCTCGTTTGCTCGCTGTCAGGATAATTCATTAAAAACTCTGTTTGATGATGGTTGGGGTAACAAATATCAGCAGTTCCGCCTTGTCATTGGATATTTTCTTGTTACGGAACAAGGTACCAATGGCTGGCAAGTCTCCCAAAAATGGAACCTTACTGCGATCTGAACGACGCTCGTGCTCATAGACACCACCCAATACCACAGTCTGGCCATTGTCAATCAACAACCGGGTTTCGATGGAGCGCGTATCGATACTGGGCACGGTACCTCCCCGTGAAGTCGGCACCAGCTGGCCCACGGAGTCCTTACTTACTTTAAGGGTCAAGTCAATCCGGTCATCCGGGGTAATCAATGGCGTCACGCGAAGTTCCAATACGGCTTTCTTGAATTGTACCGAGGTGGCGCCACTGGAGGTGGCCTGCTCATAAGGAATTTCCACACCTTTTTGAATAACCGCTTCTTTCTGGTTCGTGGTGATAACACGTGGCGTGGAAATCACTTCTCCCTTGCCTTCGGTTTCCAACGCGGACAACTCAAGGTCCAGCAAGTAATCCGAAGCCAAAATACTCCAGGCCCACTTGGCCGCATTGCCGGTGGAAGGCAGATTGACATTCAAACGTTCACCAAGTGGCGGACCCTGAATGGGATTACTGGGGTCGGAAAAATCCGGATCGAAATTGGGCAGGCCACTGCTGTCACTGCCGGCCAGACGATTAATTAATGCGGCATTGTTCAAGCGATCCAGCCCTTCCAAAGAACCGCCCATGCTCAGGATATTGCCATTGCTGTCTTCCTGAGACCCGGTGACGCCAAAGCGCACACCCAGCTCTTCTCCAAACTTGTCAGAGGCAATCACGATGCGGGATTCAATTTGAACCTGCTCCACAGGCCGATCCAACCGCTTGACCAGTTCTTCAACGGTTTTAAGGCGTGAAGGAATATCCGTTATCAGTAATGTGTTAGTACGCTCATCATAGGCCACGCTGCCTCGTTCAGATAACAGCGAGTTACCGCCGCTACCAGAATCCGCGCCATCACCGGTTCCGCCACCCTGGAGCAGACTGGCCAGCTCTTCGGCTTTGGCGTAGTTGACTTGCAGGAATATGGTTTTGACTGGTTCCAGGTCTTCTTTTTCCTTCTGGCTTTCCAGTTTTTGTTGTTCACGCGCGGCGATTTCTTCAGCCGGCGCCACCCATATCACGTCTCCGTTGACACGTTTGTCCAGCTGTTTGCTTTCCAGAATAATGTCCAACGCCTGATCCCAGGGCACGTCTTTCAACCGCAGGGTAACATTTCCCTGAACCGAGTCGGCGACCACCACATTAAATCCGGACACATCCGCCACCATTTGTAGCAGCGAGCGCACCGGAATGTCCTGGAAATTAAAGCTAACTCGTCGCCCCTTGTATTGTTTTTTAGTATCCAAAGCCCCTGCCTGGGCGGTTTTTTTCTTGGCCGGGGCCACTTCCAGTACATATTGTTCACCCGTTTGATACGCGTAGTGCTCATTAGGCTGAGTGGTTTCTACCTTGACACGCACGGTATCACCTTTTTGTTGCGTATCAATAAAGCTCACCGGAGTGGCAAAGTCCACCACATCCAGCTTGCGATTTAATTCCGCGGGTAACTGGGCATTATGGATTTCCAGCACCACCCCGTTGGCGGTTTCCAGGGTATTGACCACCACATCGGGCCTGGAAAACTTTAACATCACCTTGCCCTGGCCTTTTTGCCCGCGCCGGAAGTCAATGTTTTCAATACTGGCTGCCGCATGCCCGGATGCCATCTGGCGGTGAGCCGCCTTGTCACTGCCGGCCACAGTAATTTTCAGGCGGTTGTTATCCACCTGAGTGTTAAATTCAGCATTCTGGGTTAAATCCAATACAGCCCGGGTGCGGTTACCCGCACTGACCAGACGCACACCTTTGACTGAACCGGTGGCAATATTAATAAGCCTCTTGCCAGTGGCATTTTCCGTATCAAACAAGTCAACGGCAATGCGTGGTGGCACTTCTGTCGCAAACACCTTGGGAGCAGTGACCTCTCCATCCAGGATAAAAACAATATCAATGCTGCCATCAGGATTGGTGACGGTTTTTAGGTCTGTCAACCGGTTTTGGGCCACGGCCACAAAACTCATCAGAAGCCCCGCAAACAAGCAGAACACGTGCCTGGCGGCAAGTTTATTGGCAGAGGTATTTTTCATGATGTTCACTGTTCCTTGGGTAAATTGGGTATGTGGTGCTATGCTCATGGTCATCGTGCTCACTCTTCTTCAGTCAGTGCGATCGTGGCTTCACGCTGTATCCAGCCACCCAGTCCGTCCCGTTGCCATTCCCGCAATCTGACTTCGTCTTCGGATATGGCGATGACTTCGCCATAATTTTGTCCCATGTGGTCACCAACGGATACGCGGTGAATGGTGCCTTCCGGGTCAACAATCAGTGCCCAGTAGTCATCACCCTGCGAATAGGTGCCAACCATGCTCAGGGTATCCAGGGGATAACTTTCCAGCATTTCCTTGCGGCGATTCAAATCTGGCCCCTCGCCTTCGGCAGGGTTGTTTTCCGCCGGTTCAGACTTGGTTTGCTGCAAATCATTGGAGAACGGATCCCGCAGGCCATATGCGCTGTATTCAAAGGTTTCCTGGGGTTTAATTTCCGGCAATGGCTCTATGGGCCGTGGCGGGCGACTCTTGACAGTTTCGACAAAGTCCTCCAGGTCAGACATGTCCCGCTGACAACCTCCCACCAATAATGCGGCAACCAATGCCACAACCACGTTAAGCAGAGACTTGTTCATTATCGATTACCTCCCTTGCCCGCAGCGCCATTTTGCATCGCTGCCTTGGCGTCCATGGCTGCCTGCTCGTCATCGTCCAGGTAACGATAGGTTTTTGCCGTTCCTTCCAGCACCAGCTCACTACTGCCATCAACAGGCTTCAGGGAAATATCGTGCATGGTTAAAATAACCACGCGCGGCAAGGAGGCCACACCGCTGACAAACTCCCCAAACTGATGGTATCCCCCTACCATTTTCAGGGAGATGGGTTTTTCGGCATAAAAGTTGTGCAGCGTTTCCTGGCCTGGCTCAAATAACTTGTTATCAATGCCGCTGGCCAGTGCTGTTTGTGAAATATCCACAATCAAGTCAGACATCTCTGTTTTACTGGGCAACTGACGCAACATGGATTGCAAAATGACCTCCATTTCCTCCAGTTGCGCCTTGTAGGCATCCAACTGCGCGGCCTTTTGCTGCTTTCCTTTAAAGGTAATTTTGAGGTTTTTCTCTTCTCGCTCCAGTTTTTTCAGTGCGTCTATTTTGTCGGCAATCATCATTTTGTAGCCAATGGCGCCAATCACAGTCATGACCAGAATGACCGCGCCCACCTTAACCCAGCCAGGCCAACTGCCAGGGTTATTGGTATCGAGGCTGTTCAATTCATCAATTATGTTCATTGGGCATCCTCTTGGGCGGTGGTCTCATCGTCTTTCTTCAGATTGGGATTAACCAGCATGGCCGTCAACCTGAATTTCTGCTCATGGGTGTCAAAGGTGTCATCGGCCTTGATGTACTGTACTTCCGGCTTGTCCATCCACTTGGAACTTTCAATCGCACGCAAGTAAGCCGAAACCCGTGAGTGGGATTGTGCATAACCTTCCAATGTTAAACGATTGCCTTGCTGTTTGACTGACTCCAGGAAAACCCCGTTGGGGATGGTTTTGACCAATTCGTCAAACAAATGCACCATTTGCGTCCGCTTTCCTTGCAAGTCTTCAATCACTTCCTTGCGAGATAACAGGTTGGCTTTTTTCTTTTCCAGATCACGAATTTCCGCAATATCCCGGTCCAGCTTGGCAATTTCCTCTTTCAGATAGGCATTTCTCTTGTGTTGAAACTCAATGCTTTGGCTGTAAAGCCACATCACAAAGGCCACACTCAACACCGCAAGGATCGCGCCTCCCCCGAGAATCAGGAAAAATTCCTTGTTAAGTTGTTGACGCCGCTCTTCGCGCCAGGGCAATAAGTTGATTTTAACCATCAGTCGAAACTCCTTAATGCCAGTCCAAGAGCTGTCATCAAAGCAGGAGAGTCCGCCTTGATGGTCTCTTTATTGATGCGTGGCGCCAAACCAATATTGACCAGGGGATCCAGCACTTGCACTGGAACGCCTATTTGCTCTTCCACCAGACTTTCAACACCTGGAATCGAAGCGCAACCTCCGGCCAGCAAAATCCGGTCTACGTTACTAAACTCGGTTGACGAGAAGAGAAACTGCAATGAGCGGCTGATCTGCCGAATCAGCGCATTTTTGAAAGATTGCAGCACCTCAGTTTCATAACTTTCCGGCAGCCCTCCCTGTCGTTTGGCCAGACCGGCTTCGTCATAGGACAAACCATAACGATGCATAATCTCTTCAGTAAGCTCCTTGCCGCCGAAATCTTGCTCCCGGGTGTAAACGCTGCGCCCCTGATGCAAGGCATGCAGGGTTGTCGTACTCGCGCCAATGTCAAACAAGGCCACCACTTCATTGGCATCAATGTTCAGGGCATCCTTGACAAAAGTGTTAAAGGCGTTTTCCACCGCAAAGGCTTCAATATCGACAATCCGTGGCGTCAAACCCGCTCCTTCCAGGGCTTCCACGCACAGATCCACATTGGTGGAACGAGAGCAAGCCAGCAAAACATTAACCATCTCAGGCTGATCCGCAGGTCCCAATACGCTAAAGTCAAGATTCACTTCCTCAATGGGAAAAGGGATATACTGATTGGCGTCCATGGACAGTTGCTGCTCCAGCTCATCTTCAGACAAGTCCGCGGGCATGTTAATAATTTTGGTAATCACCGCCGAACCGGAAACCGCCGTGGCAGCGTTGCGGGTTTTTACGCCCGAGCGCTTGGCTGCTTTGGCAATACTTGAGGAAACGCGGTCAACTTCCTTGATGACCCTCTGCTTCACGGCATTGGCAGGCAACGGCTCTACGCCATAGTATTCCACCCGGTAACGGTCCCCTGAGCGGCTAAGTTGCAGCAGCTTGACAGCTGATGAACTGATATCAACGCCAACCAGTGGCGTGTTCTTTTTTGAGAGCAAGGCCAACTTCTTTCCTCTTTTGTTTGCTGGTAACGTAGTGCATTTAACCCTTTCTTAAGACTATCCTGACAGGCGCTTATCAAAACAAACTTTTCCCGTTTTTTTTGTGCGTTTCCTCACAAAACCCACAGCGACGCCCTGCAAGCCTTAGAATTGGTAACAAGAATAAACCTTAAAGCATTGAGAAAGCAAGAATTTTTTCACTGAAATTTAAGCGAGAGCCACGAAGTCAGATCCCTCGCCATGATAGAACCCACAGGTCAAAAGCATTCAACCAGCACCTGCTCCCGGGTTTTCTGGTGAAAAGCACGGCAAAAACCACCATGCGGACACCGACCAAAATGATAGTGTGGTGAACGGATGGTTCAATGGCAACCTAGAAAGGTAATCAGGAATGGTGGGCCTGGAAGGACTTGAACCTTCGACCAATGGATTATGAGTCCACTGCTCTAACCAACTGAGCTACAGGCCCACAGTGCAGCATAGACCCCAAACGGCACAGAGAAACCGGCGGGGCCGCCTATTCTCTCACAAAAAACCACCAGGAAAAACACCCTTGATTTGAATAGTGCCCCAAGCCTGCATTGCCCCTCCCAACTTGCACCGCCAGCGTGGTAAAATATCTGGTTACACGAATGAAATGATTTGAGGGTGAGTTGGTGATTTTTCCACAAGAGTACGACGTGATTGTGGTGGGCGGCGGTCATGCCGGCACAGAGGCGGCGCTGGCCGCTGCGCGCCTGGGGGCAAACACCTTGCTTCTGACTCACAATATTGAAACCATTGGCCAAATGAGCTGTAACCCGGCCATTGGCGGCATTGGCAAAGGCCACTTGGTCAAGGAAATTGACGCCATGGGCGGCGTTATGGCACAAGCCGCAGACCACGCAGGTATCCAATTTCGAATTCTCAATTCACGCAAAGGTGCAGCCGTGCGCGCTACCCGCGCCCAATGCGACCGCACCTTGTATCGGAATTTCATCCGCCAGGCTGTGGAAAACCAGCCCAACCTCACCCTTTTTCAACAAGGTGTCGAAGATCTGCTGATTGAAAATGACCGCGTCACCGGCTGTGTCACGCAAATGGGCTTAACCTTCAAAGCCCAGGCGGTGGTGCTCACCGTCGGCACTTTTCTCGGTGGTAAAATTCACATTGGCTTGTCCAACTATCAGGGCGGCCGGGCCGGCGATCCGCCAGCAACCATTCTGGCCCAGCGCCTGCGCGCACTGCCCTTTCAGGTGGATCGTCTGAAAACCGGCACGCCGCCGCGCATTGACGGCCGCAGTGTGAATTTCAGCGTCATGCAGGAGCAGCCCGGTGACCAGCCGGTACCGGTTTTTTCCTATTTGGGCTCGCCCGAGGCACACCCACCGCAAGTGAGTTGCTATATTACGCACACCAATGCAAAAACCCATGAGATTATTCGTGGCGGCCTGGATCGCTCACCCATGTATTCGGGCGTTATTGAGGGTGTCGGTCCGCGCTATTGCCCATCCATTGAAGACAAAATCATACGCTTTGCTGACAAATCATCACACCAGATATTTGTTGAACCTGAAGGACTGAACACACACGAACTCTACCCCAATGGTATTTCCACCAGTTTGCCTTTCGATGTTCAACTGCAACTGGTGCGCTCTATCGCAGGCTTTGAAAAGGCGCATATTACGCGGCCAGGTTACGCCATTGAATACGACTACTTCGACCCCCGCGGCTTGCAACCCAGTCTGCAAACCCGTTATGTGGAAAACCTGTTTTTCGCCGGACAAATCAATGGCACCACCGGTTACGAAGAAGCCGCCGCCCAAGGGTTGATCGCCGGCATGAATGCGGCTTTGACGGTGGCCGGAAAACCCACCTGGACGCCTCGGCGGGATGAGGCCTATATCGGCGTTTTAATTGACGATTTGATTACCCGAGGCACCCAGGAGCCTTACCGCATGTTCACCTCCCGGGCCGAGTACCGGTTGCTCTTGCGGGAAGACAACGCGGATTTTCGTCTTACTCCCAAAGCCCGGGAACTGGGACTGATTGACGATCAGCGCTGGCGGGCATTCAAAGCTCGCAAGGATGCGGTGGAGAAAGAACTGCAGCATCTGAAGGCCATGTGGCTTAGCCCCGGCAATGAAACCGGCAAGGCCTTTATGGAAAAAACCGGCTTGCCTTTGACTAAGGAAGTAACTGCTTTTGATCTCTTGCGACGGCCGGAAATCTCATATGCCACCTTGCGGGAAATCCCCGGTCTGACAAATGGCTTGCACCAAGATGACCATATTGAGCAGGTGGAGATTCAGGCGCAATATGCTGGCTATCTGGAGCGGCAGCAACTGGAAATTGAAAAAGCGCGATTACACGAAGACAAGGTGATTCCGCCGCACTTCGACTACCAGCAAGTCAAGGGATTAAGCGCCGAGTTGACCGAAAAGCTCAAGCAGCAACAACCCCATACCATTGGGCAGGCTGCCCGTATTCCGGGGATGACGCCCGCAGCCATCAGCCTGTTACTGGTCTACCTCAAAAAAGCCGCCGCATAGATCTGCTCGAGACTCCTGGCGCTTCACGAGCCAGCTTGCCGCATCAACCAGTGCTTCAGTGGTGACAGTGATTGCACTGCCTGCAAGGCCAGGTTCCGTACCGGGCTTTTGATATGCGCATCGTCCCGGAACACATGGTTGATGAGACTCATCAGCTCGGCGGCCTCTTTCGCCTGACTCAAGCGCTGACGCGCATAGCGTCGCAAGGCCAGCGCCACCTCATCGGCATGCCGCCAGCTGATTCCCTGCATCTCCCTGACCAAGGCCGCAATATCCTGCAAACCCAGATTCACGCCTTGTCCGGCCAGCGGATGCACCACATGGGCGGCGTCACCGGCAAGTACCACCGGCCCTGAAACAAACGTCGCCGCCAACTGCTTGCGCAAAGGAAAAACCGCACGCGGGTGGCTCGCTATCACCTTGAGAGAAAAACCTAAAGAGGGGTGATTTATTGCTTCCTCCAGGCGCTGGCCAAAGACATCATCGGCACAATGCAGCAACGCTTCCACCTGGGCATCTGGCACCGACCAGACAATGGAAAACAATCCAGGCTTGCCGGCTGGAAGCATGCCCACGGGGCCGCCGGGGGCAAAAGCCTGCATGGCGGTTTCCTCTGGGGCGCCCTCAAGCGTAACATACGTGACAATGCCCTCTTGCCCATATGAAAACGCACTCACCTCGATACCGGCCAACTGCCGTGTTGCCGATGCCGAACCATCTGCCGCCAGTACCCGATGCGTGCTGAGAACACCATTGGCCCGGGTTTTTATCTGCGCGCGACGACCGCGGGAAGCTCTCTCCATATCCAACTTATCGATGCAATCCGGCACCAGTACTTCAACACCCCCGTCAGTCAGGCACTGCCAGGCCGCTTGCCGCAGATTCTGGTTTTCGATAATGACGCCCAACGCTGGTTGGCGGCTGAAGTCGGCGGAAAACTGTAACTGCCGGCCGCTGCGGGCGTCCCATACGCGCATGTGCCGATAAATACCCAGCCGGTTTTTATCGACATGCGCCCAAATACCCTGAGTCTGTAACCAGCGAATATTGGTCCATGACAAAGCTGAAACACGCAACTGACGGTCGGCAGGCATGTGTGCATCAGGGGGGGCGCTTCTTTCCACCATGGCCACCCGGCGCCCCTGACGCGTCAATGCCACAGCCGCGCTGGCGCCCACCATGCCACCTCCGGCAACCACAAAGTCCAGCTCATTCCAGACCATGGGAAAGCGTCCTGTTAACGGAGTGTAAATTGGTGAAGATCACAATATTTCCCCGACTGGAGGCCTGAGCAAGGGCGGAACCACACCGCGGAAACCCGAACCATGACGAAACAACCGCGCCTGCAAGGATGGTGACAATGCAGTGGCCAGTACAGCCAGAGAACGGCCAACGGCCACCGGCAAGGCATCAATGGCAAACCAACGCATTAAATCGTCGGTATATTTCAGGGTCCTTTGCTGGTCGGGGCGGCGTTGAGACTGATAGTGTTCCAGCACTGACAGGTCACCCAGGGGGCGATGCTCGGCTCGTGCCTGGCACAATGTTTCCACCAGTTGCGCCACGTCGCGCACTGCCAGGTTCAATCCCTGGGCAGAGACCGGCGAAAGGGTGTGAGCGGCATTACCCATGAGCACCACCCCCGGCACCACCTGCTGTGGCACTTCAATCCGGTGTAAAGGATAAGACGAACGGCGCCCCACTTTTATCAGTCGCCCCAGACGATACCCAAACCGCTCCCAGGCGGCGTGACAAAACGTCTCGTCATCCATGGCCAGCAGCTGTTCGGCTTGTATTTTCGGCACTGACCAGACAAAGCCGCAACGCCCCTGCCGAAAGGGCAACATCGCCACCGGGCCATCTGCGCTCAGACATTCGAAAGCCCGGCCATTGTGGGGTTGTTCGGTGAGCACATTGCAGATAATGGCCGTTTTCCGGTAATCATGTTGGCGGGTTTTCAGCCCCAACTGCTGCCGCACAGGCGACAAGGCACC
>Ga0256839_1000827_pt1 | contig 39572 bp, 39 predicted proteins | sample 354166metaG_FD_185968 | JGI IMG/M metagenome (GOLD analysis project Ga0256839, IMG submission 185968) | Hydrothermal vent microbial communities from Mid Atlantic Ridge, Atlantic Ocean - 354-166 | ecosystem: Environmental > Aquatic > Marine > Hydrothermal vents | place: Atlantic Ocean: Mid...
CACCAGCGGGATCTCTTTCAGTTGGCCGCGCACGACCACCAGCGCATCCTTCTCCCCGGTATTTTTCTGGGCTTGATTGAGGCGGTCCCGGTATTTCTTGCTGTCCTTGAACTTGAGAATATCCACCGGCTCCAGATCGGCGCCGATCTCCTCCCGCCCCTCCTTGTCGAGGAAGCTGTCCAGACGGCGCCGGGCACCGATGCGCATATGGTGACCACACTTCGGGCAGACATCGACATTACGCTCCATCTCGGGCCGGTACAGCACCACATCACACTGGGAACATTTGGACCAGATTCCCTCCGGAATGGCCTTTTTGCTGCCACCCTCGGTACGAATCGTGGCGGGAAGAAGATTTTTGAACCAGCTCATGGTACTTACCTGCAGGTCATTAACAGCGGAATTGTGAATTATACATTATCTGTCACCGTCCATCGCCTGGCGCATTTCCCGCAGCAACGCAGCGACACTCTGCGGAATCTCATCCGGACGATCGGCAAATTCCGCTATTCTGTTCACCAGTGCGCTGCCGACGATCACGGCATCAGCAAATTCAGCGAACCGGGCGGCGCTCTCGGCATCACGGATCCCGAAGCCAACCCCCACCGGCAGATCGGTAACGGCGCGGATCTGTGCCAACCGCTGCTGAACCTCGGTGCTGTCCGGCCTGCGGGTGCCGGTCACCCCCTTGATGGAGACGTAGTAGACAAACCCGCCCGCGCTGGCGCACACGGTTTCGATGCGCTGGCGGCTCGATGTGGGAGCAAGCAGGAAAACCGGATCAATGGCCGCTTCCCGGAACAGCGGCAGGATCTCCCCAGCCTCCTCCGGCGGCAGATCGACGGTTATCACCCCGTCCACGCCGGCCGCCGCGGCAGCGTCGGTAAAGGCGGCGTAGCCCATCACCTCGATGGGGTTCAGATATCCCATCAGTACCACGGGGGTGGCATCATCCTGTTCGCGGAACTGGCGCACCATATCCAGCACCTGATGCAGGGTCACACCGTGGGCCAGCGCCCGTTCATCGGCAAGCTGGATCGCCGGGCCGTCCGCCATGGGGTCCGAAAACGGCACCCCCAGTTCAATCAGATCCGCACCTGCCGCCACCATGGCGTGCATCAGTGGAACGGTCACGGCGGGCTTCGGATCGCCTGCGGTAACAAAGGGGATGAGGGCCGTGCGCCCCGCTGCCTTCAATGTGTCGAAACGGGCTCCGATGCGGCTCATACCTCAATCCCCTCCAGTGCTGCGACGGTGTGGATATCCTTGTCCCCCCGGCCGGAGAGATTGACCACCAGGATAGCGTCACTCTCCATGGTGGGCGCAAGGGTCGCCGCCCAGGCCAGGGCATGACTGGATTCGAGCGCAGGCATGATCCCCTCCACGCGGGTCAGGGTATGGAACGCAGCCAGCGCCTGGTCATCGGTAATCGCCGTATACTGAACCCGGCCGATATCCTTGAGCCAGGCGTGCTCAGGACCTACCCCCGGATAATCCAGCCCGGCAGAGATGGAGTGGGTCTCGATAATCTGACCATCGTTGTCTTCCATCAGATAGGTACGGTTGCCATGCAGCACGCCCGGTCTGCCGGCGCACAACGGTGCGGCGTGGCAGCCGCTCTCCAGCCCTTCTCCCGCCGCCTCCACGCCATACATGGCCACCCCTTCATCTTCCAGGAACGGATGAAACAGGCCGATGGCGTTGGAGCCACCGCCGACACAGGCCACCAGTGCATCCGGCAGCCGTCCGGTCTGTTGCAGACACTGCTCGCGCGCCTCGCGGCCGATGATGGCCTGGAAATCCCGCACCATGGCGGGATAGGGGTGCGGCCCGGCCACGGTACCGATGATATAAAAGGTATCATCCACGGTGGTCACCCAGTCGCGCATCGCCTCATTCATGGCATCCTTGAGGGTTCGCGAACCGGAGGTCACCGGCACCACCTCGGCACCCAACAGACGCATCCGGTAGACATTGATGGCCTGACGGCGGATATCCTCCTCGCCCATATAGATCACGCACTCCAGCCCGAACCGCGCCGCCACGGTAGCGGTCGCCACGCCGTGCTGACCCGCACCGGTCTCGGCAATCACCCGGCGCTTGCCCATCCGTTTCGCCAGCAGCGCCTGGCCGATGGTGTTGTTCACCTTGTGCGCGCCGGTATGGTTGAGATCTTCCCGCTTCAGATAGATCTGCGCACCACCCAGCTCCCGCGACCAGCGTTCCGCGTGATAGAGGGGAGAGGGACGCCCGACATACTGACGCAGATCGCGGTCGAATTCGGCAACGAAATCGGGATCCTGCCCATAGCGCTCATAGGCCTGGCGCAACTCATCCACCGGCCCCATCAGGGTTTCGGCAATAAAACGGCCTCCATAAGGACCGAAATGACCCCCCGCATCCGGGAAGTCGGCATAGTTTATGTCAGTCATCTAAATCCTGGGTTTTGCTTGATTAACGGGACAATTGTAACTATTTACCACCGGGGGTGTTAACAACTATTAACCCGTATATGGTCTCCTCCCGTTTTTCAAGCCCTTGGGGTGGCAAATGACAGGGACAGAAACACCCATTATTGACCAATATTATTCATGCGCATAAAATATACGCATCACAATTGAAGGTGGTTGTTTTCATGAAACATTTCGATACCCGGGCTCCCAAAAGAGCAACCAATCTTTCCATCAACAGCGACCTGCTCTCAAAAGCGCGTAAATTGAACATCAATCTCTCGGCCACTCTTGAAAATGCACTTACTGAAGAGTTAAAGAGCAGGCAAAGAGAGCAGTGGCTTGAGGAGAATACGAGGGCGATTCAGGCATACAATGATTTCGTCGAAAAAGAGGGGGTATTCAGCGAGGAGATCAGGGGTTTCTGATGAGCCAGTTCAGCGTTTACAGAAACAGAAACCCCAAAACCCGAAAAATTTTCCCTTACCTGCTCGATATCCAATCTGATTTACTGGAACAAATTCATACCACTGTCGTTGTTCCGCTGGGAAAATACTCCACAGTCAAGGATCAGGGCATTACAAAACTGTGTCCGATTGTTGAGATTGATGGTATCGAGTACGCTGCTCTCACACAACAACTTGCCGGAATTGACAGAAGGTTGCTGGACGCCGAAGTAACTAATATTTCAAACTGCAGAAGTGACATCATTGCCGCTGTCGATCTGATTCTCTCGGGCATCTGACAACAAACTCAAACAGTAACGTCACTGCCCGATCCGGGCACAACAAACGGCCATCACGTTGCGCATGAATTCCGCAATCCGGACCGGGTCCTTTATCCCTTTTTCCCGTTCCACACCACTGCTCACATCCACCGCATAAGGCCGGGTGCTTTCGATAGCCTGTACCACATTGTCGGGGGTCAACCCGCCCGCCAGGATCAGAGGCTTGCCGGCCTCACGGGGGAAGCGTTCCCAGTCGAAGCACTCACCACTACCACCCCGGAGATCCTTGTGCCAGGCATCCAGCAACAGGGCTGCTGCATCGGAGTAGATTTCGGCCTGTTGCGGTACATCCGTCCCTTCCCCCATGGTCAACGCCTTGATATAGGGACGCCCATAACCACGACAGGCCTCGGGCGGCTCATCACCGTGGAACTGCAGCAGATCGAGAGGTACCTGCGCCAGCACCTCCTGGATGGTGCTCCTTTTCGCATTTACAAACAGGCCGATGACGGTTACGAAAGGTGGCAGTTGCTCAACGATGGCCTGCGCCTGGGGGATGGTCACGGCGCGGGGGCTGGCCGGATAGAATACCAGCCCAATGGCGTCCGCACCGCCCTGCGCAGCGGCGATGCCATCTTCCGGGCGGGTGATTCCGCATATCTTTACCCGGGTCCGGGCTCTCATGGCTTTCATTTGAATAGTCGGTGGCACCCTGCAGAATAATATGATGAGCAAGGGTATCAAACCACCGGAGCAACGGGAAGTTTTACAGTTACTGCATCGTTCGCTTTAGCAGCACCCTGAGCTTGCCCAGCGGCCGCGTGTTGAGTACATCCTTTTTCTCCAGCCAGCCACGACGCCCCTGCCCTACCCCATATTTCAGATTGTCGAAATCCATGGTGCTGTGGGCGTCGGAGTTGATGCTGATCAGCACCCCTTCATCCCTGGCAAGGCGGCAGTAGCTGTCCAGCAGATCGAGCCGCTCGGGGTGGGCGTTGAGTTCCAGAAAACAGCCTCGGCGGCGGGCGTGGCGGATGATGCGCAGCATGTCCACATCGTATGGCTCTCGCTGCTGGATCAGACGTCCGCCGGGATGGGCAAGCAGGGTGAAATGGGGGTGATCCATGGCTCGCAGAATGCGTTCGGTCTGCCTGCGCCGGCTGAGATTGAATTTGCTGTGCACCGCTGCCACCACCAGATCGAGTTGGCCGAGAATATCATCTGGCAGGTCCAGACGGCCATCCTCCAGGATATCCACCTCGATCCCCTTGAGCAGGGTGATCCCCTCAAGCTCCTCATTGAGCCGGTCGATCTCGTCCATCTGCTTGAGCAGCCGCTCCGGCGTCAAACCACGGGCAACGGTAAGACGCCGTGAATGTTCGGTGATAGCCAGATATTCGAAACTGCGTGACCGCGCCGCCTGCGCCATCTGTTCGATGCTGTTGTGGCCATCGGTGGCAACCGTGTGGGCATGCAGATCCCCTTTCAGGTCGGCCAGCTCCACCAGCTCCGGCAACAATCCTTCCCTGGCCGCTTCTATCTCGCCGCGGTTTTCCCGCAGCTCGGGGGGGATGCAGGGCAATCCGACCGATTGGAATACCGACGTTTCGGTAGCGCCCGCCACCCGTTTTTTGCCCTTGAAAACACCATACTCGTTGATCTTCAACCCCCGCTGCCGGGCCAGGGTGCGGATGGCGATGTTGTGCGCCTTACTGCCGGTAAAGTAGTGCAATGCCGCACCATAGTTCTCCTCTCCCACCAAGCGCATATCCACCTGCAGACCACAGCGCAGAATCACCGTCGCCCGGGTCGGACCCTGGGATATGATCTCCTTTATCTCATCGTAGCGGATAAACTGTTTCATGACCGGGCTGCCGGGTTCCGCCGTGACCAGGATATCAATATCGCCGACCGTCTCCCGGGCGCGGCGATAGCTGCCGGCGATGACTACCCGGTTCACTCCCGGAACGGCACGCAGATACTCTACCAGCGGTTCGGCATACTGCGCCGCCAGCGCCAGCTTGAAACGCTCACTGCTGCCGACCCGGCTCTCGATGGCATGCAGGATACGCTGCTCCGTCTTGAGACCAAACCCCGGCAATTCGCGCAGACGGCCATCGCGGGCGGCACGGTGCAGCTGCTCCAGAGTGTGGATATCCAGTTCATGATAGAGCACCTTGACCCGTTTGGGACCAAGCCCCGGAATCCTGAGCAGCTCGCTCAGTTCTGGTGGCAACCGTTTGTGCAGCTTGTCGAGCATGGCAGTATGGCCGGTCTCGACAATCTCCTCAATCTTGGCGGCCAGATCATGTCCGATACCGGGAAGACGGGTAAGGTCTTCTCCCTGCGCAAGCAGTATCCTCACCTCTCTACCGGTCCCGCGCAGGGTACGGGCCGCGTTCCGATAGGCCCGGACACGAAACGGATTGGCGTCCTCTATCTCCAGCAGATCGGCGATCTCATCGAAGATATCGGCAATATCGGCGTTGTGGATCGGCATGACGCAGCTACCATTGATGTGGTTCAGCGGCTCAATATGCCAGCGGTACTCTGTGTCTGGAGAATTGCCGTAAATCCATGGTGTTCTCCTCGCTGGTATTCCGTAGTTCTATTTCAATTAAAGCAGCTACACAGTGAATGTACAGCAGGAAAAATTCAGTACAGAGTATTCCGCTGGCGATCAGAAAACACAAATTGTTGTATATATCCTGGACAGGCTGAATTCAGTCACCTGGCTGTGTAGCAAAACCTATATCTCTTGCCACCACTCAAAAATACCAGGCCAGGCTCATCTGCAAGTAGTCATCCTTGCGAAAACCCCAGGCCAGATCACGCGGCTCATTGCTGTCAAAAAAGCGGGCTTCAATATTGACTTTGAATCTGTCATAAAGACGGCGACTGGCTTCGATACTGAAGCTGTTGCTGGCATACTCCAGATCGCTAATCAGACCCATCAATGCCTCGGTGGACTGCTCGTCATTGAGGGTAATGCGTACCCCGGCCATCACATCATCCTGGAACGGCGTCAATGCATCACTGCCCCGCTCGTCCCACAGATACTCGACCACCAGGCCTACGTCGACAGCGCTCTCGTTTACGCCGACCAGGGTATATTCAAATCCGGCGGTGGCGGCGCTGTAACGTTTTGGCCCCTGACCATCACGGGAGATCGCCTCCAGCTTCCACAACCAGTCCCCCTTGACCGCCTGCAGATCGAGGCTGGTCTGATCGATCAATGGGTAGTAGGGAATCAGCACTAGCCTCCCTCCCTTATCCACGCCGGGGGAGAGCTGCGGTTCGCGGCTGGTGCCGGAAAAGTGCGCCACGCCGATCTCCCAGTCACCCCAGCTTTGGGTCCAGCGCAACGCCCAGTCCACATGCCACTGCTTCTGGCCGGACTCGTACTCTGCTGCGCCGGCATCCACCACCAGTGGATAGCGCAGCCGCCCCTTCTCCCCCGGCCAGGTGCGCTCACGGAAGCCGGGCAGTATGAAGGCATCCACAATTCCCCAGTCACGTACCAGGCTCAGGCGGATCATCGGCTGCCCCAGCTTGTCTTCGGTATCGATGTTCTCCACCAGGTCGGTCTGGTTGATGATATCCACCAGATGTTGCGACTCGGTTACCCCCCAGAATACCCGGCCGATGCCCGCCTGCACCTCCCAGTCATCCCCGGCATACAGCCAGTAAAGCTCACGCACATCAACATGGGTACGCTCATCATCCTGTTGATCGATGCGGGCAAAGGGGGTAAATACAAACTGATAACTCCCCCGCTGATGAACGAACTCGGGCTGTATGGCGAGAGAGACATTCGTACGCTCCTGCCCCGCCTGCAAACCCTCTTCGGCGAACAGGCGCAGCTCCGGTTCGATATAACCGCTTACCTCCCAGGCGCAGACAGCCTGCAGCGGCAGCAGCAACAGGACAAGCAGTCGTATCATCTGGCTCGTTTCAGGGTGTTTTTATTGAAATCGCGATCGCTGAGACCGGTGCGGAAACGGTAATCCCGCCACTCCAGCAGGGTAGATTTTCCGGTCTGATGATTCTGCATCAGCATGCGATCCGCCCGCCAGTATTTGTCCAGATACTGCCGGTAGTTTTCAAACACCAGCGTTTTCAACAGCTCGTTTTTACGGTCAAAGAAATCGATTTTCAGCGGCCTGTAATGCTCTTTGTCAATCCAGGTGATCATGCGTGAGTAACCTGAGTGCTTGTAGGCCGGAACGCGCTCGACGACAAAGGAGTCCTGGCCATCTGTTTTCTCATCCCGGAGGTGCTTGTAGCTGTATTTTTCCACCTCCTGGGAAGAGAGATCCTCATAGGCAAATTCACTGCCCATAAAGGGACCGGACTTGTTTTTTGAAGAGATGCGCTTGACCCGTTTCAGCGCCGGCAGATAGAGCCACTGCTCGTCCGGTTTCAGCGCATGGGAGAAGGTAAGCATGGCGGTGCCCTTGATATCACGCGGCTCATCAAAAATGGACAGACTCTTGTCACCATCCCCCTCCACCTCCAGGGTTTTCACCCGTAGCTTGCGCACACTTTTTTCCCCCTGACGATTGGAGAGCGTCATGGTCATGTGGGCGGTGAAATCGCCAAAGCCGCTGTCCCTTTTATCGGCCTCAACGGCAATTGCCAACCCCTTCTCTTCCGGAGTTTCGGCATAAACGTAACCGGACAGCAGGGTTAACGAAACAGCAATAATCCATAACTTCATCGGGTAACTCCTGGTTATTAACCCGGCAACAATATATATCGTATTCAGCCGTGGCCTGTCGTTGAATATCATAGGATTAGGGGTTTCAGGCAGGCCCCGGACCTGCGTTCCAGCGCTGGACAAGGGAGCGGACCCTTGCCTGCGCACTGCGCCTTGGTCCGGCGCCTGCCTGAAGCCCTGAATGCGACATATATTGTTGCCGGTTTAATATGACAGACTGAATAATTTCCAAATTCATGCACATCTATTTTCTCTCTACACCTCGGTCAACGGAACGAATGGAGGAAACCCTGTCCACCCACTCCAGTTTGCTTTCGCACCATACGTTGATCATCGGTCGAATATCCTGCGCCTCGTCCAACGTACCGAAGTAGATCATACACGCCCCGGGATACCTGGAGTTGACATTGAATATCGGTGTTCCACAAAGAGAGCAGAAATATTTTTTTCCCTCTTTTTTTTGATAACAGCCCAATCTCTCCCTACCTCGCGTTATCTTGAGAGAACGGTAAGGAAGTGCTGCATAGGTTGAAAAGGCAGAACCGTTCAGGGAACGGCAGAAGTTACAGTGACAATTGACAACATTCACTATCTCCGAGCAGAGGCTGTATGTAACTTCACCACAATGACACGACCCTGAATGTTTGCTCATTTTATTGGCCCTCCAGGATAATCACGCAACACTCTTCACCACATCCTGCGCCGGAACTGCCTGCTTGTCCTTGTCAAAGATCAGCAACAGAGGCGGCAGCAGCAGGAAGTCGATAACCAGCGCCACGGCAATGGCAATAGTGGTAAGGTAGCCCATGGCCCAGTTGACCTGGAATACCGACTGTGCCAACACCAGAAAACCAGCGATCAGTGTTGCCGAGGTAACCAGCAGCGCCACGCCGACGCGGGTAAAGGCATAGCGAATGGCATCTTCGGGTGACAGCTTCAACTCGCGCCGTGCACGAAGATATTTGCTGAGAAAGTGCACCGTATCATCGACGATAATACCCAGCACCAGGGCGGCGACCACCGAGCTGGCCATACCGATCTGGCCGACGAACAGACCCCAGATCCCGAACGCTATCGCCACCGGAAGCAGGTTGGGAACCAGACTGATCAGGCCGAATTTAACCGATCGCAATGCGATGATCAGTACCAGCGAAATCGACACCAGTGCCACGACGGATCCGGTCAGCATACTGTCGATACTGCGTTTACCGATGTGGGAGAACATCAGTGTCGGGCCGGCACCGGTGGCACCCGGTTCGATTCCGTTGTCATTCATCCAGGCGGCGGCCCGCTGATCCAGCTCAATGTACTCGTTCGAACTCAGGTTCTTCACTGTGACTGACATCCTTGTGCTGGATTTGTCAACATTGAGCTGATTGTTGAGATCCAGCCCGTACGGCAGCGACATCTCGTAGAGTAACAAATATTGAGCAGCCAGATCGCGCTGCTCCGGCAGGCGATACCAAGCAGGATCGCCCCCGTGCAGATTTTTGTTCAGCCGCTCAAAAATATCGGTGATGACATTGACATTGTGCACCTCCGGCTGCTGGCGGAACCACTCGGCCAGCGCCTTTACCTGAACCAGGAATTGGGGATTGGCTACGCCGCCCTCCTCCCCGCTGTCGAGGGAGTAATCAATCACTCCCACACCGGTCAGGTTTTCATTGACATGATCCGAGTCGGCCCGAAAGGCGACTGATTCATCGAAATATTCAACAAAATTATCGTTCAGTTCATTTTTCGGAATAAATATCACCAACGCTGCTGCAACAGCAACACTGCCCCACAAGAACAGAGTGCGAAACCGGATCACTTGTTCCGCCAGCCAGGCCATGCCGGGGGAGTCCTTCCGCCCGGCGCGCGGGCGAACCCGCACTGGCAACACCGCGAACAGTGCCGGCAGCAGCAGGATGGAGAGCAGAAACGCGATGACCACTCCCAACGCTGCGGCGGTACCGAGATGTCCGAAGGGAGGAACTTCGGAGAAGTTGAGTGTCATGAAACCAATCGCTGTGGTCAGGCTGGTAAGGAAAACCGGCTGAAAATTGATCCGCATGCTTTCGCGCAGCGCGGCCAGTTTTTCCTCCCCCTCGCGCATTTCGCGCAGCGCCGGGATCAGAATGTGCACACAGTCCGCCACCGCCAGAATCAGTACCACCAGCGGCACCGATGCCAGCGGCGGCGTCATCGGAAATGCGGCCCAGCCAGCCAGTCCCAGGGAGGCGAGAATGGTCAGAAAAATCACCGCCGAAGTGATAACAGTGGCGCTAAAACTGCGGAACAGAAGTAGCAGCATGAGGATCACGCCCGCAAATGCCAGCGGCATCAGCGTCTGCATGTCTGTCATCGATGCCTCCGCGAAGGCATTGTCCATCATGATGACCCCGGTAAGATAAACCTTTGTTCCAGGATAATCCGCACGGACCGCCTCTGCCAGCACCCGCGCCGCCGCAGCCACCTTTGGTACCTCGGTAGCCTGATCGATTCCGGGCAGTTCTATGGTTACATTGACGCCGGTGATCTCCCCGCCAGGGGTAATCAGCCGATTCAACAGCAGCTTTTCATTGAGCGCGACTTCGCGGATGCGGGCAAGATCAGCGGCGCTCAGTGTCTCCGGATCCACCAGATCCTCCACGACAAGGTCATCTCCCTCCGCCCGGGTATGCTGAAAATTGGTGATGGAATCCACCCGGGTAGAGAACGGCAACTGCCAGGCTTTTTCGGTAACCTCGGCAATCAGCCTGAGATTGCTTTCGGTAAAAACATCGCCATCTGCCGGCTCGATGGCTAACAGTATATTGTCGTTTTTGGTATAGATTCTCTGCAACGCCTCAAAGGCGATCAGTTGAGGATTCTCCTCGGAGAAAAACACCCGGTAATCATTGGAAAACTCCAGCCGCGACACTCCGGCAGTCATCGCCGAAATGGCCAACAGGGAGAGCAGGATAACCGGCCAGCGCCAGCGAACGACCCAATCTGTATAACGTTCAATCATGATCTGCTTCCTTGTTCGACGCGCAACCCTTTCAGATATTCAATCAGCCCGCTACCGCAAGCGTAGAGCGTCTCCATACTCTGCGCCGCCTTGGCGCTGCCGACACAACCCTCCAGTGCGGCAAGCACGAAAATCGCCGTCTGTTCCGGATCGATATCAGCACGCACCTGCCCCCGCTGCTGCTCCACCTCCAGAGCGGCAGCGATGGAATTGCGCCACGAGGCATAGACTCGCTCCAACCGGTCGCGAAACCCCTCATCGATGGGAGACATCTCCTGAGCCAGATTATTCAGTGGGCATCCCAGCCGCAGCATCTCCGCTCCGGTCTCCTCCGCCGACTTTTGCATCAGTTCGATGAATGTGTCGATGGGACTGCCGGAATCCCGTAACGGCTTGACCCAGAACTCCTCGATTGAAGTGGCGATAATCTCCTCCACTACCGCATATCCCAACTCGGTCTTGCTACTGAAATAGTAGTAAAGCGCCCCCTTGGTAACTCCGGTATTCTTCAGAATGCGCGACAGGCTGGCCGCCTGGAAACCATATTCATAAATTTCGTTGAACGCCGCCTCCAGTAGTAACTGGCGTGTCTGTTCGGAGCCGGGCATTGCGCCGCAACAGCGGTGAAATATCCATTTGCTTCTTTCTGGCAGTGTATTCTCCGTTTCCGCCTGGAGTGTGTCTTTAACCATACAAAACCTCATGCATACCGGTTGGTATGTCTGGACCATACACCCATACCGATCGATATGTCAATAGCAGGAAATCAAACCTGACGGCTATCCCGCAACGACCAGGTGTTCTCTCGCCTGCCATATTCCCGCTGCGTATAAAAAACCAATAGCAGCGCTGATAATCGAGCTCCAGAGCCAAAAGGCATCGAGCACATCAGGCCGAATAAAACAGAGAGGCAAAATGATCAGACCTCTGACCAGATAGATTGTCGATACAATTACCAACACTGTTTTCAGAAAGGGCAGCCGACGCGCAATCCCCGCACCGGAAAAGGCGTAGAACCCCCACACAAACAGAACCGCAGCAATGCCAAAAGTGATAACGCCGGGATACCATGAGCCCTGTTCAGCCATCACCGCAAACTTTTCACCCGCACCAAAAAACCTGTACCATTCAGCACCACCAGCAATAATGGCAATATGGAGAAAGGCGGCTGTAAAACTCGACATTCCCCCAGCAGCCAGAATCCAGTTCCGCCTATCAATCTGTTTCTTGGTTTTCAACACCTACTCCCGATGGGCGGACAACAAACCTTTTGTGGAAATTCTTGCACCCAGTTTCCTGAGCATGCTCAGCAGACCGAAAAAAGTTCTGTCGAAAAAAACCTGATCCTGACGCATATCGTCAATGAATCCCGCTGCGCTTTTTATCTGTGAAAACTTCTTTTCGGGTACAGGCTTCATTTTTGAAAAGTCATACTCCTCGTCCAGAAACGGTGTTGTCATCCATTCAATCAGCTCGCTGATAATCGGCAGAAGTTCTTTTTCGAACTGCTCATATGCTAGCTCCGGGCTGGTAACGCCCAGATCAATGTAGGTCTGATGAAGTTGAACAGGATCGCGTGTAAACAGACGGGTAACCGTAGCCGGAAAATCGGCTGTCAGCTTGTGTACACAGCCAAAATCTATCAGGGAGATGGTGTTGTCATCACAAAAAATGAAATTCCCGGGATGCGGATCGGCATGCAGTACCTTCAACTCGTGAAGCTGAAAACAAAACAGGTCGAACAGCAACTGTCCATACTGATCCCGCTGTGCCTGGCAGGGCTGCCCCTGCAACCACTGCTCAACATGCTGGCCATGGACATACTCTGTAGTCAGCACTCTTGCACCGCTGTACTGTCGGTAAACGGCAGGAACGTGAATGCCAGGTAATGTCAGATGCTCACCAAACCAGTTCGTATTGCCGGCTTCCTGCTGGTAATCAACCTCGTTTTCAAGCTGTTTCTGTATATCGCTCAAAACAGCATCTACAATTTCATGGCGCGGCAGAAAAGAGGTGCTTATTGACAGGGATTTCATAATCCCGCGTACCAGTTGAACATCGCTCCGGATGCTGCGGGCTATTCCGGGATACTGAATTTTTACCGCCAATACCTCCCCGGCCTCTCCTGATGCCTTGTGAACCTGGCCAAGACTTGCGGCAGCAAAGGCGGTATTTTCAAATGTCGAGAACATGGCTTCCGGTGCCCGCCCAAACTCCGCCAAGAATACTTTACGAATATGTGCGCGGTTGAGGGGGGTTACCTGACTGCAGGCCTTTGCCAACTCCAAACGGATCCCCTCGGGGAGCATGTCCAGTTCCATGCTCATCATTTGCGCAACTTTCAGCGCTGTGCCTCGCAGCTGTGTAAACGCATTAATCAGTATCCGGCCTATCTCCTTCTCATGTACATTCTGGCGGGAGTTTTCATCTGTCGCTGAAAATTTTTTTCTGCCCAGATAGGTAATATGTTTTACACCAACATGCGCCGTAGCCACACCGGCGATAGCAGCCCGCTTCAGTCTGGTACCGGGTATTTTTTGGGGATTCATGACTACCGGACACAGCCTTTGAAATCTGACGCACTGCGGAAAAATCCACCGTTCGGGTCCAGTATGCGAAACATCTGGCTTTTCAGCATGAAACCCAGAAAGTCCGTAGTACGGTTAATGATGCCGCTTTTCAACAGACTCATCCCCAAACCCAGAGAGAGATCTATCATCTGTGTGGTTTCATGAAACTCTGCCGACTCATCATTAATCCAGAAATAGAGCACACCGATAACATATTCACAGAAAATATCCGGCAGTACACCTTGAAATGGAAAACCGGGGATCTCCTCCCGTTCCCGGGCCTCATCCAGGAATCGAGAAATAGTGCTATACAGCTCTTTGCGGACAGGGTTTACATCACCAAACAAAAACATCGGCGACTGGAACAGGAGTGTAAAACTCTCCCGGACAAACTCCCGGTCCGCAATCATCCTGCCAAGATAGGTATCCAGCAAAACCTGCATCTTCTCCTGCAGATCATACTCTTCAAACGCGTCGATCTCCTGTAGAGCAAGCACGGTATCCTCGGCACAAATCTCGTAGTACGCCACAAGCAGCTTCTCCTTGCCGGGAAAATACTTGTAAATCGTTGCATCACCGATACCCGCTTTCCGCGCAATAGAGCGCATTGTTACCTTGCTGTAACCCTTTTTGATAATCAGGCTGACAGCAGCATCCACAATCTTGCGACGTGTCTGTTCTTTTTCCTGTTTTGATATCTTCATGGCGATTTATGGATAATATGAATCGTTAATAATATGATAGCAGCGTTTTTTTGGATAGCAAATATTTATTAGCAATTCATGCTCCTTTCTCTTGAATCCAAACATACCTGAATACCTCCTGCGCTTGACACCCGGCGGAAAACTGGTCGGCTATCTTCCCGCCCGGTTAACCGGTCAGCAATTCCGGGAAAAACCGGGGCAGCAGGATGGTAGTAACCCGATTTATCAAACAGCGACAATTTTTATTAACCCGGCGACCAACGGTACTCCTCTGTTCTGTTAAACTCTGGCACAGTTTATTAACCTCTCGTCATCATCACGGCAATATCATCTTCCGGATACAGTTATGCCAGAAAACAGCGCCGAACAACTTGTCAGCGAACAACAGGCCTTCAGTGAGGCTTTGCATACTCACGCCTATGGCAAGGCGCTCCAGTTGCTCAATAACATGAATTCGGCAGAGGTTGCTCACCTGCTGGAATCCCTGCCGGCTGACGAACGTGATCTGGCATGGGATCTGGTGCGGACCAAGCTGGAGGGTGACGTCCTTATTCACGTCAACGACAACCTGCGGGCCAGTCTGATTCGCAAGATGGAGCCTCATGAGTTGGTAGCGGCTACCACTGGTCTGGAGACCGATGATCTGGCCGACCTGCTGCCCGACATGCCGGATGAGGTATTCAACAAGGTTCTGCTGTCAATGGATGAACAGAACCGGCTGCGGCTGGAATCCGCCCTCTCCTATCCGGAGGACTCTGCCGGCGGTCTGATGAACATGGATACCATCACGGTACGCGCCGACATTACCGTGGACGTCCTGTTACGCTACCTGCGCCGTCACAAAGAGCTACCGGAGCACACTGATACACTGATGGTGGCAGACCGCGAGGGAAAATTCATGGGCGTGGTTCCCCTGACCACCCTGCTGACCAGCGCTCCAACCGCAACCGTCGCCGAGATTATGCAGCGGGACGTGGAGGCGATACCAGCCGACATGCCCGCTCATGAGGTAGCCAAACTGTTCGAACTTCACGATCTGGTCAGTGCCCCGGTAGTGGACGACAAAGGGATGCTGCTGGGACGTATCACCATTGATGATGTGGTGGATATCATCCGCGACGAAGGCGAGCACTCCCTGATGAGCATGGCGGGTCTGCATGAAGAGGAGGACCTGTTTGCACCGGTAATCCCCAGTGCACGGCGCCGGGCCCTGTGGCTGGGAATCAATCTGCTCACCGCATTTCTCGCCTCCTGGGTGATCGGGCAGTTCGGCGCCACTATCGAAAAACTGGTGGCGCTGGCGGTTCTGATGCCGATTGTGGCCAGTATGGGGGGCATTGCCGGGAGCCAGACCATGACGCTGGTGATTCGCGGCCTGGCACTGGATCAGGTCAGCGACCATAATGCCCGCAAACTGTTACTCAAGGAGGCCACCGTTGGTCTGCTCAACAGCATGGTATGGGCGCTGGTAGTTGCTACAGTTGCCTGGCTATGGTTTGGCAGCCCCGATCTGGGCGCGGTAATCGCCGCAGCAATGACCATAAACCTGCTTATTGCCGCCGTCGCCGGAGTAATAATCCCTCTGCTGCTGCGCAAACTTGGAGCCGATCCGGCTCTTGCTGGCGGGGTGGTGCTGACCACGGTTACCGATGTGGTCGGCTTTCTATCCTTCCTTGGACTGGCGACGCTGTTTTTGATCTAGGGTGCAGGCAATGATTAGGTAACCTGTTTCCAGCCTGTCAAGACTGCCTCCTGCACCAACCGGCGATCCTCTTCCGGGCGCTCCTCCCTGTCGCCTAAAGGCAATTGCGGTTCGGCTTCCCCCTCATATTTTCGGTCAAAATGGCCAGATGGCACTCAGCGTACGGCTCAACCATCCCTGCCGGTTGGATTCAGCAACAACACCATTTCCACCATAGCTGATGCGGGCATCTGCCAGCTTGCTCGACAGGACGGTATTGTCAGGACCAATATCCTGTGGACGCACTATTCCTGCTACACGGATATATTCGCTGCCCTGATTCAGTGACAGCGTTTTCTCACCGCGCACCACCAGATAGCCGTTGGACAGCACCTCAATCACACTGACAGCCACATTGCCACTCAGGCTGTTACTCTGACTGCTGTCACCGGCACCGCCGAACTGTTGTTCTGAACCATAAGCCGCCGCCAGATTGTTATCCTTGTAACTGGACAACGGCAGTACACGCGGCGCATTGAACTGCACCTGGGCTCCGAACAAAGTAGGGTTGTCAATCTTGACCTCGTTAGTTCGGGAGGTATTGGTTTTTGCGCTCTTGCTGGCGCGTGTCTTTTCCGAAAGCTTGACGGTGAGAATGTCCCCTACCCGCCTTGCACGGCTGTCCCGAAACAGAGACAGGCCGGCTCCCGACTGAAAGATGCTGCCGCTGTTTTTCTGCACCGGGACAGGAACAGGCCGCGCCGGAGCATAAGCCGGATCACGTTTCGCCATATCCGGCGTCGTGCTGCAGCCGGTCAGAAATGCCAGTAGAACCAGAATCAGGAAAGTTAACTGTTTCATATCAATACTTATAGGTTTTGAGTTACATACTGCAACATCTGATCGGTTGTGGAGATCGCCTTGGAGTTCATCTCATAGGCGCGCTGGGTCTCAATCAGATTCACCAGCTCCTCCACCGCATTAACATTGGAACTCTCCACGTTACCCTGCAGTACCGTACCCAGTCCCTGCTGCCCCGGGGTCCCCGCCTGGGGGGCACCACTTGAAGCTGTCTCCAGAAACAGGTTTTCACCCACTGGCTCAAGCCCGGCCGGGTTGATAAAATCGGCAAGCTGCAGCGCACCCACCTGGTTCGGCTGGGCACTACCCGGCACGGTAACCGTCACCACCCCATCAACGCCAATGGTAATACTCCGTGCATTTTCCGGAATGGCAATTCCCGGCTGCACCAGATAGCCGTTGGAGGTTACCAGCTGCCCCTGGGCATCCAGATGGAAGGAGCCATCACGAGTGTAGGCAATCTGACCATCCGGGCGCTGAATCTGAAAAAATCCCCGCCCCTGCACCGCCACATCCAGTGAGTTGTCGGTCTGGATAATATTACCCTGGGTATGCAGTTTTTCTGTGGCCACCGTGCGCACTCCGGTTCCCAGCGACAATCCAGAAGGCAGGGTGGTATCCTGACTTGTCTGCGCACCAACCTGGCGCACGTTTTGATACAGCAGATCCTCAAATACCGCCCGGGACCTTTTGAAGCCGTTGGTGCTGACGTTGGCCAGATTGTTGGAAACCACATTGAGGCGCGTCTGCTGCGCATCAAGTCCGCTTTTTGCTACCCATAGTGCTGGATTCATCGTTCAATTCCCCGTTAGCTGATCCGCAACAGTGACTCCGCAGCCTCTGCATTATCATTTGCGGTTTTCATCATCTTTACCTGCATCTCGTACTGGCGCTGCAGATTGATCATCTCTACCATCGCCTGTACCGCATTGACGTTGCTGCCCTCCAGCGCCCCCTGCTGCAGACGCACATTCAGGTCCGGCGTAGCAAATCCACCCTCCTTGATGCGCATCAGACCGTCATCACCCTTTTCAAGATCTTCACGGGCAGGATTAACCAGCTTGATACGTCCAACTTCCACCAGCGTCTGCGCCGTCTGTCCTACCGGGCGAATAGAGATCGTGCCATCCCGCCCCACAGTGATAGTCTCGGCCGGTGGCAGGGCAACAGGGCCGTTGTCCCCCATCAGGAGATGTCCGGCTCCCGTCATCAACAGACCGCCCGGTCCAATACTCAAATCCCCGGCCCTTGTATAGGCCTCACTACCATCCGCCGCCTGAACTGCAAACCACCCTTCACCATCAATAGCCAGATCCAGATCACGGCCGGTATGCTGCAACGGCCCCTGGGCAAAATTGATCCCCGGCCGTTCATCCATTGCATAAACACGGCTGGGATGCCCGGGTCCAAATACCGGCATACTGCGAAACTGATTCAGATCTTCGCGAAATCCTGTGGTGGTTGCATTGGCAAGGTTATTGTTAATGGAGCGCAGGGCCAACATGCGTTGCCTGGCACCACTCATCCCGACGTATAACATTCTGTCCACTGCAATTTCCCCTTCCGATTATCTCTTGTATTGAGGTATTGCAATCCACATGCCAAACATGGAGGGTTATAAAAAATGATGCCATATCATATGGTTAACAAGAAAACAGGGGGAGCAAGGATATTTCTCTGCTTCGCGGCGGCAACGAATTGCCGCCAGAGACAAAAACAATGGCCCGTGATCGTAGCGGAGCAACAGCTCTCCACCCTGACCACGGGCCATTGTTTTGCTTTTTGTATAAAAAATCAGATTTTAAACTGTCCGACCATCTCCCGCAGTTCCACGGCCAGCTTGGCCAGCTCACTACTTGATGCGGAACACTGTTGAGCATCTTTCTCCGTCTGCTCGCTGATTTCGGAAACCGTTGCAACATTGGCCGTCACATCATGGGTAACAGCAGATTGAGCTACTGTCGCGCCAGTAATCTGCTGGATGCGATCTGACAGGCCATCAACCACCTCTACAATCTGTTCCAGCGAGGCACCAGCCTGATTGGCCATCTCGACTCCCTGCTCGGCCTCCTTGCGCCCCGCTTCCATTGAAACCACGGCCGCCTCGGTTCCCGACTGGATAACCTTGACCATATCAGCAATCTCCTTGGTCGCGTCGGTAGTTCGATTTGCCAGTCCGCGCACCTCATCGGCAACAACAGCAAACCCGCGCCCTTGCTCACCTGCGCGCGCCGCCTCGATAGCGGCATTTAGCGCCAGCAGATTGGTCTGGTTAGCAATATCCTCGATAACCGATACAATCTGGTCGATCTGTTCAGAGTGGCGTGCCAGTTGCTCCACTTTTTCCGCCGACTCCTGCACTGTTGAAGAGACCTGTACCATTCCGTCAATGCTGTGCCGGACAATCTCCCCGCCCTTCACCGCCACATCTGAAGCCTGGGCAGCTGCACTGGTCGCCTCTTCAGCATGTTGCGACATCTCGCGGGAAGTCTCTTCCATCTGCTCCATGGAGCGGGCAACTGTTTGGGTCTGTACTGCCTGTTTTCCCGCTCCCTCTTTCATTTGCCGGCTGACATCCACAATCCGGGCCGTTGAGTCAGTCAGATGCTGGGCGGTAGCATTAATCTTCGACACCATGGTGTTGAGATTGCCACTTACCGTATTCAGCGCATTGGCCAGTGTTCCCATCTCGTCTTTACCCGAAATGCTCAGTTTTTGGGTAAGATCCCCTTCTGCTATTTTGTTGGCTACACCAACCAGCCGAGTAACCGGCTCAATGATAGCGCGGTTGAACATCACAAAAATTATTCCAAAACTCAGCAACGTCAATGCTATCATTGCGGTAACAGACCAGAGAATAAATACCTGGTTACCATGTGCATAGTTCGTGAATGACTTGGTCAGATTGTCACTCACCTTGCGCAACTGGTTGGAACCGCTCATTACCTCCTCATAGGCCTGCCAGTAAGCATCGGTTCCCGCTTTTTCACCCAGCAATGTCTGTACCGCCTGCTCAAATTTCCGCCATACTGTTTCCACCTCTGATATGTCTTGCAGAACGGTTTTATCTGTAGCGCCCCCATAAGCTCGGAATTCTGTCATATCAAGATTGACAGGGTATTTCCCCCCTGATTTGAACGCCGTTAATGTCTGGACAAATATATCCCTGGCAGTGTCATATTCCTCCAGACTTGGTTTCAGCCGCTCCCGTCCCAATGCAATACTGTCCGCATAAACAATATCGTAACGCCGCACACCCAGCATATCCCCTGTTTTAAAAGGCTTGCCCTTCATACTGGTATGACAGGATGCACAGACCGGTATCGTGGCATTGTCCGCAGTATAAAAGCGCAGGTGCATTTTGTTTTCAAGCTCAATGGATTTCGAAAAAACTTTTGTTGGATTGGCTCTCAGTGCAGCATAAGCTTCGCGATCAACGGCATCCTGCAGCCCCATTTTCGGGTTAACCGGATCTTCGGACAAGATGGTTATCGACATCCCACCCTTGGCAGCAAATGATTCTCCCACCATACGCGCAAAGGTCGCCGGATAGGGGACAGCCGGGTAAGACTCGTGACCGGGGTTCATGGAGATCCCAACCCCGCCCTGTTTGGCAGACCCGACCACTGCCGTGGTGTAGATACTGCGCATCTTGCTAATGTAGCTGTCGAATTGAGCCACCTTGGTTTCCAGGCTCTGCAACTCTTTTTTGGCCAGAGAGTAACCCATAACGGATTTGGCCATCGCCTGGGTCAGCATTCGCTGCCGCCCTGCTGCATCAACAATCTCAGAGTCGCTCTTGGCTCCCGCCAAAGTAACGAATACGACAACGCTGCACAGCATCACCAGAAATGATCCGGATACCAGAATTATCGCTGTTTTTGCCTTGATACTTAGTGTTCTCATTAACCAACCTCATGGTTTGACCGTCTGTTTACCGCAGCAAAACTACGGCAATACACCATGAGTATCGACGAACAAGGGGAAAGCTTTAGTTCAGGCTGAATCTCCGGGGAAACCCCGGAGCCGGGAAAATCAGAAACAGTGCTGTTCTGCAGGGAAAGAACCGGATTTGACTGCTTCAACATACCGACGCACAGCACCGGCTATACCGCAGGAGCCCGCCTCGGAATCACTGACAAAATCATGCGAAAACCTGGGCCGCTTGCCGGGAGTGATCCCCAACATGTCGTATAGAACCAGCACCTGTGCATCACAATCCGGCCCTGCACCGATTCCGATAACAGGGATGGACACGTTTTGGCTGATCTCTGCACCAAGCACCGCAGGAACACACTCCAGCAACAGCATGTCAGCTCCGGCCTCCTGCAGCGCCAGGGCGTCATTACGGATCCGGGCGGCCGCTTGCACATCACGCCCCTGCACCTTGTAGCCGCCCAGCTTGTGCACCGACTGGGGAAGCAATCCAAGATGGGCGCACACCGGAATGCCGTGCTCTGTCAGGCGGCGCACCGTCTCCAGCTGCATGGCGCCCCCTTCCAGCTTGACCATCTGCGCCCCCCCCTCTTTCATCAGCCGCCCGGCGCTCTGCAGAGCCTGGCGCGGATCGGCATCTGCCATGAATGGCATATCCACCATCAGCAACGCCCGATGGCTGCCGCGGGCCACACATTGGGTGTGGTAGATCATCTCATCCAGCGTCACCGGCAGGGTAGTGTCCCGCCCCTGGATCACCATCCCCAGCGAATCACCCACCAGCAGAATCTCTACCCCTGCATCATCCAGCAGCGAGGCAAAACTGCTGTCGTAAGCGGTCAGGCAGGTTATTTTCTCACCTCTGTTTTTCATCGCCTGCAAGGTGGTGACGGTAATCCGGCTCATACGCCCCCCTGCAGCTCCAGAGGAAGTGGATTGAAATAGTGTCTGCCGCTTCGGGTCTCCTTGATCTGCTCCAGCAACTGGACATAGTCCCGCTCACTTTCAACCAGGTCGATCTCGGTGGCATTTACGATCAGCACCGGCGCAGCAGTATAGTTGTGAAACAGTCGGGTATAGGCTTCTGACAGGCGGCGCAGGTAGTTTATGTCAATATGACGTTCATAATCCCGGCCGCGCTTGTTGATTCGCCTCATCAATACATCTGCAGGCGCCTGCAGATAGATGACCAGATCCGGAACCGGCGCCTCCAGCGTGGTCTGCTCATAGATCTGCTCATACAGTCGCAGTTCATCCTGATCCAGTGTTGCCTCGGCAAACAGCCGATCTTTCTCCAGCAGATAGTCTGCTACCCGGACAGGGCTGAACAGTTCTGCCTGACGCAGCTCCTGCATCTGCCGGGAGCGCTGCATCAGGAAATAGAGCTGAGTCGGCAGGGCGGCACTCTGCGGATCCCGGTAAAAGCGCTCCAGGAAGGGGTTCTCTTCAGCACCTTCGAGCAATAACTCACAACCAAAGCTTTCACCGATACGCCGGGCGAGACTGGTCTTGCCAACGCCGATAGGCCCCTCTACTACAATAAAACGGTGTGGATTGTTCATCGATCCAGTGTTAAATTCACGAAATTATTATTTACCGCGAAGGCACAGAGTACACAGAGTGCAGCTCATAATCAAAGGTGAATGCCTCACGACTTCAATGGATAAACGGAAATGCTCTCCATCATATCCAGGAACGGAGCTGTCAGTAACAGATTTCGGGACTGTCCAGTGGCTCCAGTTCATCATCGGGATGTTCTTTCACCAGCTCCGCCAGCAGTTCCCCACTGTTGAACTGAAGGTCGGGAGCAATTTCGTAGAGCGGGTACAGCACGAAATCACGCTGTAGCAACCCCGGGTGAGGAACGGTAAGCCGCCCTGTATTGAACTGCTCATCCCCAAACAGCAGCAGATCCAGATCCAAGGTACGCGGCCCCCAGCGCACCCCGTTTCTGACTCTGCCCTGCTGCTGTTCTATGGATTGCAGCTCAGACAGCAATGCGTGAGCATCAAGGCAGGTATCGATAGCAGCCACTGCATTGACAAAGTCCGGCTGATCAACAGGCCCAATGGGCTTGCTCCGATACAATCGGGAGTACCCGGCAAGTTCTGTTTGTGGAATCTGCTTCAGTGCAATCAGCGCATTGTGTATCTGGAGCAGTGGATTTTGCTGATTGCTCCCCAGTCCGATGTAGGCTCTGACTGGCATCTGCTCAGGAAGCGGAACGGGTACCCGCCGCCGGGCGCTTGCGCGGGCGGCGGCGACGACGCGGTGACTTTCTCTGCTGTGGACTCAATTCCGCCAGCATCTTCTCGCGCTGCTGGTCATCAACCTCCTGGAATCGGCTCCACCAGTCGCTCAGTTCACGCTCCACTTCACCACTATCAGCGCGCAGCAGCATGAAATCATAACCGGCCCGAAAACGGGGGTGATTCAACGTCCGGTAGGCACGTTTTCCAAAGCGCTGTGCAAGGCGCTCCTGCATCGACCAGATCTCCCGCATCTGCAGGGTAAAACGGCGTGGTACCGATATGTTCTTGCGCTGTTTTTCCAGCACCCTGTCTCCAGCCACTTGCAGAGACTGAAGCTTCGACATCCCCTCTTTCCGCAATTCTTCAGCCAGCTGGCGCACCGGCTCCCACAGGATGGCGGCAAACAGAAAGGCCGGGGTGACCGGCTTGTTCTCTGCTATCCGCCGATCAGTGTTTTCCATTGCATGCAGCAGAAAAGTTATCGGGAACCCCTGCTCCTCTCTCTCCAGACTGCTCTCGGTCTGGGGAAAAAGAATGCCGAACTGATTGTAGTGACGCATCATTTCGAAAGTTGCAACTGCATGGCCACTCAAAAACATTTTAAGCATTTCGTCAAACAGACGGGCGGGAGGCACATCAGCAAGCAGCTCACCAAGCTCTTTCAATGCTGATTCCGTCTCATCTTCCACACGAAACCCCAGTTTGGCGGCAAACCTCACTGCACGTAACATCCTCACGGGATCTTCCCTGTAGCGCTGCCCGGTATCACCAATCAGACGCAACAGACCATTTTGCAGATCATCCAGGCCACCAGTGTAATCAACGATGGAATAATCCTTGATATTGTAATAAAGCGCATTGACAGTGAAATCCCGCCTTACAGCATCCTCTTCGAGCGTACCGTAGACATTGTCCCGCACCACCATTCCGTTACGGGTCTCCCCCTCACCACTTCCACCATCACCATGGTGGCCGCGAAATGTCGCCACCTCGATGATTTCGCCCCGAAAATAGACATGCGCCAGACGAAAACGGCGTCCGATAAGGCGACAGTTGCGAAACAGCTCCTTGACCTTTTCGGGGGTGGCGTTGGTGGCAACATCAAAATCCTTTGGCTCCCGGCCCAGCAGCAGATCGCGTACCCCTCCACCCACCAGATAGGCCTCATAGCCGGCATCTTTCAGGCGGTACATGACCTTCACAGCATTATCGCTGATACTGCTACGGGAGACGGGATGTTCGGAGCGGGGAATGATGACCGGGGATGATGCTGGCTGAGGGTCTCGTGTCCGTACTTCCCAAAAGCGCTTGAGCCAGGAGAACATCCGGGTATAATAACACAAATAATATAGAGCTGAACACTGCTCCCATCGTCTAGCGGTCCAGGACGTCGCCCTCTCACGGCGAAAACAGGGGTTCGAGTCCCCTTGGGAGTACCATATTCATTTCCCTTTCCCCTCCGGAACCGGTCAGAGTTTCGCTAAAAGGGTACCTCAAAAATAGTAATTTTTTCGCGAGAGCAAGGAAACTCCACGCACAGAACCGCACCGTATAAGAATTCGAGCACGGGGGCTGACGCCACTATCACGGAAAAGCACATATCCAGATGTGCCCTAAAGTTTCGCAGCGCTGTTCCCGATAGGGATGTCAGGAAACAGGAGTACCGCCTCCACTTTATTTGATTCACCACCATTCCGACTCGGGGGAAATCTGTATGAAAAACCGCTCGCTGCTCACGATAGCCGTAACCCTGGCTTTAACCGGCAACATTACGCTGGCAGCCCCTTTTGGCAGCTTCGATCCGCGCTCCATGGCAATGGGTGGTACCGGCGTCGCTTCCGGAACTGGTGCAAATGCCAGCTTCTACAACCCGGCCTTGCTGGCTGGTGACAGCAACCGGTTCCACCTGGAGCTCCCTGTTCTCGGCTTCAATGTGGCCGACCCGGATGAGCTGATAAAGGAACTGGACGATTTCCAGAGCGGGAACCAGCTCGATCTTCTGGATGAGGCGGTCAGGCAGTTCAATCTTCTACCCACATCAAACAATGCCCAGGCCGTTGTGAACAGCATGAGCGACGTCAACGACACTGTAAAAACATTCAGCAACAAGGCGCTGGAAGGAAGCCTGTTTGGCGGCAGCGTGATCAGCTTTCCAGCCAAGGAGTATGGAGTTGCATTTCACCTATCAGGGATTGCAACCGGCGGCGCCCAACTGGATTACAGAGACGCACAAACCGTGAACTTGCTGAACAGCGAACTGACGGAATTAATCGGGCTTCAGGATGCAGTTACCAGTGCCAACACTGATGCAGAAAGGATTGCCGCCCTTCAGGACTTGCAAAATTTCGCCACTGGCAGTCAGTTTGTACAGTATGACTCTGTGACTGAAACCGCCACAATTACCAACGTGGAACCCGAGTCCGAGCTGCAAACCCGCGCCATCGCAATCGCCGAAGTCGGGATCTCCTTTGCCCGGAACATGGAGTTCAGCTTTGGTAAGCTGGCAATTGGTGTAACCCCGAAATATATGCAGGTATCCACAATCGATTATGTGGCCAACGTAAAAAGTGCCGAATTCAGTCTTGATACCAATAAGATGGACTCCAGCACTTTTAATATTGATGTAGGTGTCGCCAAAAGCTATGACAACGGTATTACCACCGGTGTAGTAATCAAAAACCTCATCCCGCAAAGCTTTGAAACAGCCAATACAAGCGGGATGGGAGATATCAAAATGAATCCGCAGGTACGTTTTGGCGTTGCCCGCTCTACCGTATGGAACAGCGTGGCCAGAAGCACTGTGGCTCTGGATCTGGACGTAACTGAAAACGAGCCAGTGGGCTTCGATCAAAAAACCCGTTATCTCGGATTAGGCGCTGAACTGGATATTTACAGCACCGCACAGTTACGACTGGGATACAGGAAAAACCTGAGTAACGGCAGCTATGCCGACAGTATCAGCACGGGGCTGGGTCTCTCTCCACTGGGGGTACATCTGGATCTCGCCCTGTCCGCCAGCCCAAATCTGGAACAGGTATCTGCGGGAGTGCAGCTCGGATTCCGCTATTAACCCGTATATGGACTCCGGTGTCGCCCCCCGGGGTCTAACACCGGAGTCCGGAACCTACAGAGGTACCGAATAGCGCAGCATAAACAGCGACATTTCACTGCGCGGCTGAAAAATCTCCACCCCGGAAAACTGGCTGTCACAACTCACCCGTTTCCGTGACGAAGGGGAAAAACGGTAGCCATCATAACCCAACGAAACCACCGCTCTGTTCACCAAATGATAGCCGATGGTGAACGAGAGGGTATTGTTTTTACCGGGAGTCAGCTTCACGTCATCACATTTCCCATCCAGATAAAACTCCGTTATTTTTTCCCGGATCAAAAAAGGCGCCTTAATCCCCAACCGGCTGAACCATCCCGCCGGCCGTTTGCTTTTCAACCCAACTTCGAAACGCAGATAGCCAACCCCATAGTACTCTTTATAACCATAAGTTCCACGCAGATCTCGCAACCACCACTCTCCTCCTGCTCCCAGTGACAAGGTGGGAATAAAACTCCATTGCAGGGACGGGAATTGAGCCTCATATCCAGGCTCAACCGCAATACCCCAGTAGTGAGTTTTGGCCGAATAGGCTGTCAACAGACCGCCAGGGTGTTGCAAATGACCCCGATAATCGACATTGCCAAAATAGCCTCGTATGGCAAGATTGAACAAAGAGTCCTTGCCAGCCAAACGGGAAGAGTGCTCAAACCCGACCAGGATACGGGAACCGGTTTCAGTCAGCAAACGCTTGCCCGACCCATCATATTCCCGCCAATCAAACTGCTCCACACCAAATTTGATACGGTTCTCGCGCGCTTCAACCAGTGTCCCGATCAGCAGCAGCCATAGCAGAAACCCGGCCCTGAAATGGCTGACACAGCTCAACCGGCACTGCACAGTACGGTTCTGCTGCAGGTTGATTTTACCCGTTGTCCCAAAACGCTTCCCTCTATCACAGCTTGCTCCCGTATGCGGTAACCTTCATATACCATAGGCCCTGCGCAACAGGGTCAGCGGGTGCTCCGCCCGACTGCCGTTTGCCAGGCCATTCTCAATCTGGCGTCCCGCCATGGGGCAATCGCTGCCGTAATGATCAGGAATAACCTGTCTCACCCGATCCACCACGGGACGGGCAAGTTCCATGGATACCTCATAATGCTCCCTCTTTATGGCATAACTGCCACCACGACCGGAACAACTGGCGATAACCTCCACGTGAGTACCCGGTATCAGACTCAGGATATCACGGGTATTCATACCGGTATTCCGGACTCTCAGATGGCAAGGTAGATGGTACGATACCACGCCAAGAGAGTGTTTGAAATCGGTTTTCAGCCGTCCCTCCTCATGGCGCTGCACAAGATATTCAAAGGGATCAAATACCGCACCCCTTACCTTCTGTACCAAAGGATCATCGGGGAACAGTAATGGCAGCCACTGTTTGAACATCAATACGCAAGCGGGCAGTGGCGCAACAATACTCCAACCCTTGTCCACCCACTCGGCCAACAGTGGAATATTCTCTTTTCCGGCTTTCTCCACTGCATCCAGATCGCCCAGCTCCAGCCTGGGCATCCCGCAGCAATGCTCTTTTTCAGGCAGAGCAACAGGAATGGCATTATGTTCGAGTATAGCGCACAGATCATCACCCGGATCCGGTTCATTGCAGTTACCGAAACAAGTGGAAAACAGCACTACACCGGTATCCACAGATTTGGCTGCAGACGCTGATGAAACCAGATTGTTGCGGCGTTTACGCAAAGTGTCTCGATGACAGGCTGGCAGCGGCGCATCCGGGTGCAGATGCAGCATGCTGCGCAGCGAACGACTGTTACCAGCAGCATTAATTATTTGAGCAACCAGCGGAATAGTGGCCAACCTGCCGATCCTGCCCGGAGAGGCGAGCAGCCTGTCGCGGAAACTTGCTCCCCGTTCGCTGAAATTGAACGCCTTGGCCCATAACATCAACCGGGGGAAATCCACGCTCTGCTCGTGGGGGGGGATATAGGGACACTTGGTGGCGTAACACAGATCACAGAGATAGCAGTTATCCACAATCTTCCAGTAATCCTGCTTTGCCACGCTATCCAGCTCCATGGTAGCAGACTCATCCACAAGCTCGACAAGGGTGGGAAAGGCATTGCACAGATTAAGGCAGCGCCGGCAGCCATAGCAGATATCAAAAATCCGCTCCAGCTCCTGAAACAGCGCATCTTCATCATGGAAGAGAGAATCTTTCCTGTTCAGCGGCAGCCGGAATGGCGCTTCGCAATTTCCAGCACAGGCACTTTTTCCAGAAATAGTCATACCCCGGTTATCAACTCAAACACCCCGCCCCTGACAGCAACACCGGCAAGGAACACCCGATACCAATAGCCAAAAACATTCCAACAGCCTGAAATGCCCATTATATCCCGGGAATTCTGGCAAGCGATGGTCAGCAAACCAAACCGCTTGCCTATACCACCTTTTGAATACCACCTTCTTGTTGGAATCATTTTAACCCGACACTCTTTTTGTTTGATATGATCCCTGTGTATTTAAACAGCAAGAATCAGTCCGTGACCAAAAAAAGCACCAAAACCACAGATACCACCGTAGACTTCGAAGCCGCTCTGCAGGAACTTGAAAAACTGGTAGAGCAGATAGAAAAAGGAGAACTCACGCTGGAGGAGTCGTTGCGGGATTTTGAACGAGGTATCGAACTGACCCGAAAATGCCAACAGGCACTGCAGGAAGCTGAGCAGCGGGTGCTGCTGTTATCCGGAAAGGATGACGATGCTGAACTGGTTCCCTTTGAAGACCATACCCCTTCAAAATGAAACTTGCCGGAACGATCCTTCATGATTGATACCCCTGCACTGCAAAATTATCGCACCCGGATTGAGGCTGCATTCGAACACTGGCTTCCCAGTACAAACACCCACCCGGGCTGCCTCCATGAAGCAATGCGCTACGCCGTATTGAACGGTGGCAAACAGATACGCCCACTACTGGTATACGCAAGCGGCAATGCGCTGGATGTGCCTGTTGACACACTGGACGACCCCGCCTGTGCGGTAGAGCTTATTCACGTATTCTCGCTTGTACACGACGACCTTCCGGCAATGGATGATGACGATCTGCGGCGCGGCAAACCCACCTGCCACAAGGTCTATGATGATGCCACCGCGATTCTGGCAGGCGACGCCCTGCAGTCGCTGGCCTTCTATGTCTTGTCCCACAGCAACCGCATCAAGGTCACCGCCGAACGCCGGCTGGAGATGCTGGAAACACTCTCTTTTGCCAGTGGCTCACGCGGCATGGCTGGAGGCCAGGCCATTGATATCGCCTCGGAGGGAGAACAGTTAACCGTTGCCGAACTGGAAGACATGCATATCCATAAAACGGGAACGCTTATCAGGGCGAGCGTCAAGCTGGGCGCATTAAGCTCTCCCCATGCCACACCCGAACAGATAAAACAGCTGGATCGCTATGCAAAATGCATCGGCCTCTCCTATCAAATCCAGGATGACATCCTGGATATCGAAGGAGACACCACTACCCTGGGGAAAGCACAGGGGGCTGATTTGGCACGCAACAAACCAACCTACCCTGCCCTGCTGGGCATGGAGGGGGCCAAACGCCGGGCGCGGGAACTACATGAGCAATCAATGGACAGCCTGTCAGGATTCGACCAGCGGGCCGACCTGCTCCGTCAATTGTCACGCTACATAATCAAGCGAAGCAGTTAGTGGAACGAACAAAAACCACTTGCAACAAAACGCATAAAAGCTGATCATTAATCGTTTCACTCCGAATCCGCAATCTGGCAGGATGGGGCAGCCAGTTGCAGATATTGGGTTTAGCGCGTTCAGGGCAGAGTTTTTTATGTCCTATACAATTTAAATGGGTACAAATCGCACGTAATGAGCGGCAATAAATCCTATCCCCTGCTGGAAGCCATTGAAACCCCGGAGCAGCTTCGACAGATCCCCACTTCGGACCTGCCCCAACTGGCCGAAGAACTGCGGCAGTTTCTCATCAGCAGCATTGCAACAACCGGCGGCCACCTTTCCGCCGGGCTCGGCACCGTCGAGCTGACCATTGCGCTTCACTATGTCTACAACACTCCGGAAGACCGCCTGATCTGGGACGTGGGACACCAGAGTTATCCCCACAAGATTCTTACCGGGCGTCGTGAAATGATGTCCACTCTGCGTCAACAGGGTGGGTTGTCCGGCTTTCCCAAACGCACTGAAAGTCCCTACGACAGTTTCGGCACCGGCCACTCAAGCACCTCAATCAGCGCCGCATTGGGGATGGCCATCGCCGCCCGGCAAGGGGGTAGCAACCGCCAGGTTGCCGCTATTATCGGGGATGGCGCCATGACTGGTGGAATGGCATTCGAGGCGCTCAACCACGCTGGTCACCTGAAATCCAACCTGCTGGTAATTCTCAACGACAACGAGATGTCCATCTCACCCAATGTTGGGGGAATGCACAACTATCTGGCAAAAATACTCTCCGGCAAACTCTACTCCACAGTGCGCGACGGCAGCAAAAACGTACTCAGCATCGTACCACCCATGTGGGAGCTGGCACGCAAGGCGGAAGAACATATGAAAGGGATGGTGATCCCCGGCACACTGTTTGAAGAGCTGGGTTTCAACTACATCGGCCCCATTGATGGCCATGATCTGCCCACCCTGATTACAACCATGAAAAACCTGCGGGAACGGGATGAACCCCAGTTTCTGCACATCGTTACCAAAAAAGGGAAGGGGTTTCCACCGGCAGAAAAAAATCCGACATGCTATCACGGGGTGACCTCATTCAACCCGGAATCAGGGGAGCTCTGTGCCGGTTCTACAACACCGGCAAGTTATACCGAGCTGTTTGGAGAGTGGATCTGCGACATGGCCGAACAGGATGAGCGCCTCATCGGAATTACTCCGGCAATGTGCGAAGGTTCCGGGCTGGTGGAGTTCTCCCGGCTCTTCCCGCAACGCTATTTCGATGTGGGAATCGCTGAACAGCACGCCGTCACCCTGGCGGCCGGAATGGCCTGTGACGGCCTCAAGCCGGTAGTGGCGATCTACTCCACCTTTCTGCAACGAGCATACGACCAGCTTATTCATGATGTGGCACTGCAGAACCTGCCCGTCCTGTTCGCCATCGACCGTGCCGGATTGGTGGGCGCCGATGGGCCAACCCATGCCGGCAGCTTTGACCTGAGTTATCTGCGCTGCATTCCCAACCTGATCATCATGGCTCCGGCTGATGGGAACGAACTGCGCCGCATGCTCTATACCGGTTTTCGGCATAATGGCCCGGTTGCTGTCCGTTATCCTCGCGGCAGTGGACCTGATGTCATTGTGGAAAGAGCGATGAAAGAGCTGGTCATCGGCAAGGGCCAAGTCTGCCGTGAGGGCCGCCGGGTTGCCCTGATTGCATTCGGCAGCATGGTGACACCGGCACTTCAGGCAGCTGAAGAGCTGGATGCCACCGTGGTGAATATGCGTTTCATCAAACCACTGGATGTGCCGCTGCTGATGGATATGGTACGGCATCACGATATTCTCGTTACTATCGAAGAGAATGCCGTTGCCGGCGGGGCCGGCAGCGCGATCAACGAGTGCCTGCACCAGCATGGCGCCGAAATTCCGGTTATCAACCTGGGGCTTCCCGACCGGTTCGTGGAACATGGCAAACATGAAGAGCTGCTGGCGCAGTGCGGTCTGGATGCAAAAAGTATTGCCAAGACCGTACGCGACTATTTAGACTGAGTCCATTGCTCCATCAGCCGAGATCTGCCATGCCCACGAAATACACCATGAAAATCATCACCGACTTTGCCGCGGCCCATCTGTTGCGCGGCTATGACGGCCCTTGCTGTCGGCTGCACGGCCATAACTGGAAGGTAGAGGTAGAGGTTACTGCCTCAAGTCTGGACGAGATCGGTATGGGTATTGATTTCAAGGTTATCAAACAGAATACCCGGCAGGTCATCGAGCGGCTGGATCACCGCAATCTCAATGAGATTCCCCCATTTGATCAACTGAATCCCACGGCGGAAAACATTGCCGCCCACCTGTATGCAGAGCTGTCCCGGCAACTCAACAGTGAACGGGTCAGAATCAGTGCAGTCACCTTGTGGGAGACAGAGCGCGCCTCTGTCCGCTATTCGGAGAGCTGATTTTTATGGAAGACGTGCAAAATCTGGCGGACACCCGCCGTATCCCGATCAACAAGGTGGGAATCAAGGACATCCGCCATCCGGTACGGATCCGAGATCGCAGTGGTGGCGAGCAGCACACCATCGCCAGTTTCAACATGTACGTCAATCTGCCGCACAACTTCAAGGGCACCCACATGTCCCGATTTGTGGAGATCCTCAACCAGCATGAACGGGAGATTTCGGTCAAGTCATTCAAGGATATCCTGGTCGAGATGACAGAACGACTGGAAGCCGAGGCGGGACACATCGAGATGAGCTTCCCTTACTTCATCAACAAAACCGCACCGGTCTCGGGCGTACAAAGCTTGCTGGATTACGATGTCACCTTTATTGGTGAATTCAGAAAAGGCACCCCGGTCATCACCGTCAAAATCCTGGTGCCTGTCACCAGTCTCTGCCCCTGTTCCAAACAAATTTCCGATTTTGGCGCCCACAACCAGCGCTCCCATGTAACCATCACCGCCCGGCTCAACAGTTTTATCTGGATAGAAGAGATCATCGACCTGGTTGAAAAAGAGGCCTCATGCGAACTGTACGGGCTCCTCAAGCGCCCGGATGAAAAATTCGTTACCGAACGGGCCTACAACAATCCGAAATTTGTCGAGGATATGGTTCGTGATGTTGCCGCCCGGCTGAATACTGACAAACGCATTGACGCCTACACGGTGGAGTCGGAAAATTTCGAATCCATCCATAACCACTCAGCCTATGCGCTGATTGAAAGGGATAAAACCGTATAAACGGGCATTGATGGAGCGGCAGGACTCATCTGTCCACCTCCTCCACCGTCACCTCGGCCAGCGAACCGCTGCCGGCGGCAATATCATAGCTCTTGTCCAGCTTCATCATCAGGCTCAACTGGCTGGGTGAGTCGGCATGGGCCAGAGCCGCTTCCTTGGTTATCGCGCCCTCTTCATAGAGTTCGTACAGTGACTGGTCAAAGGTTCGCATACCTTCCTGGTTGGGTTTGGCCATAAGCTCTTTCAGCTCATGAATCTTGCCCTTGAGAATCAGATCCGCAATCATTGGTGTCAGCACCATCACCTCGGTCACCACTCGGCGGCTTTTCCCGTCCTTGGTGGGAATAAGTTGTTGGGCAATAACTGCTTTGAGATTCAGGGAAAGATCCATCAGCAGCTGCCGTGACCGCTCTTCCGAAAAGAAGTGGATGATGCGTTCAAGTGCCTGGTTTGCCGTGTTGGCATGCAGGGTAGCCAGGCACAGATGGCCACTCTCGGCAAATGCTATCGCGTAATCCATGGTATCGGCGCAGCGGATCTCGCCAATGGTTATCACATTGGGAGCCTGGCGCAGCGCATTACGCAAGGCCACTTCGTAACTCTCGGTATCAATACCCACCTCACGCTGGGTAACGATACATTTCTGATGAGAGTGCAGATACTCGATAGGATCCTCAATGGTAAGAATATGTCCATTGTCGTTGCGGTTGCGGTAGTCAATCATTGCCGCCATGGTGCTGGACTTGCCAGCGCCCGTTCCTCCAACAACCAGGATCAGGCCCCGCTTGAGCATGCTGAGTTTCTCCAGTACCGGCGGCAGGTGCAGTTCATTTACCGACGGGATCTTGCTCTCGATACGGCGCAAGACCATACCCAACTGACCACGCTGCTGGAATGCACTGAGCCGGAACCGGCCAAGACCGGTACAACCGATAGCAATATTACACTCATGCGTCTCCACGAATTGCTCTTGTTGCTTTGGGGTCAGGGCGCTCATGACCAGCTCTCGCACCTGTTCCGGATTCATGGTCTCCCTGGACAGCATCCGAATCACTCCATCAATTTTCATGCTGGGGGGCAGCGCCACGGTAATAAACAGATCGGATGCCCTGTGCTCCACCATCAAGCGCAGCAGCGTATCCAGGTCATGCAACGGCACATCCGTCTGGCTCATACCTTGAATGCCTCCTTGTTCTTCGCCTTGCTGCGCGCATCGGCAGGATTGATAAGCCGTTTGCCAAGCAGATCCTGCAAACACTGATCCAGTGTCTGCATTCCCACCGCCTTGCCGGTCTGGATGGCGGAGTAGATCTGTGGAATCTTGTCCTCCCGAATCAGGTTACGGATGGCTGGATTGGTGATTAGGATCTCATGCGCAGCCACACGGCCACCGCCGGTTTTTTTCATCAGGGTCTGGGATATCACCGCCCGCAATGATTCAGACAGCATGGTTCTAATCATTGATTTTTCACCCGCAGGGAACACATCGATGATGCGGTCTATGGTTTTCGCTGCCGAGTTGGTATGCAGTGTGCCAAATACCAGATGCCCCGTCTCGGCTGCGGTAATGGCAAGGCGGATGGTCTCCAGATCACGCATTTCACCCACCAGAATGGTGTCCGGATCTTCGCGCAAGGCGGAGCGCAGCGCCTCGGTGAATCCCAGCGTATCACGATGCACCTCCCGCTGCTGGATCAGGCATTTTTTACTTTTGTGAACAAACTCTATCGGATCTTCAATGGTAAGAATATGATGGTGCTTGGTTTCGTTGACATAGTCAATCATTGCGGCCAGCGTGGTGGATTTACCGGAACCTGTTGGCCCCGTCACCAGCACTAGGCCATTGGGTACATCAACGATATCCTTGAGTACCGCCGGTGCTTTCAGATCCTCCAGCGACAAAATCTCGGTCGGAATCTGGCGAAACGCCGCACTGGGACCACGTCCCTGGTGAAAGGCATTGACGCGAAAGCGCGCCACACCCGGAAGCTCAAAGGAAAAGTCTGTTTCCAGAAACTCCTCAAAATCCTTACGCTGTTTGTCTCCCATAATGTCATAAATCAACTTCTGCGCCTGCTCCTGGCTGAGCTCAGGAAGATTGATACGACGAATATCACCATCCACACGAATCATGGGAGGAAGACCTGCAGAGAGATGCAGGTCAGATGCACCGTGCTGGACGGTAAAAGCGAGCAGTTCAGTTATATCCATGTTTCCCCTCTCATATATCGTTTTTACGTATAATTCGCACTATGAAATCCCGGATTGCCGATAACCTGGCCCAGCTACACAAACGAATTCAGCAGGCCGAACGGCGTTATCAACGCCCGCCCGGCTCAGTGCAACTGCTGGCGGTGAGCAAAACCCGCCCGGCCGAGGATATCCTTGCCGCAGCAACCTGCGGACAACGCCATTTCGGCGAAAACTATCTGCAGGAAGCGGTGGAAAAGATCACCGCTCTCGCTGACCTCAATCTGTGCTGGCATTTCATCGGGCCGATTCAGTCCAACAAAACCCGGCTCATCGCCACCCATTTTCATTGGGTACACAGCGTCGATCGCCTGAAGATCGCCCGGCGGCTCAGCGACCAGCGTCCCGCACATCTACCGCCGCTCAATATCTGTCTGCAGGTCAACATCAGTGATGAGGCGAGCAAATCCGGACTCTCTCTATCCGAGCTACCCGAGGCCGCCAGGCAGATTGCCGGACTGCCCAACCTGCATCTGCGGGGTTTAATGGCCATTCCACAGCGCAGCTCCCATTTTGAGCAACAGCGCCACTCCTTCCGTCAGTTGCATCAGGCGTTACAATCCCTCAACAACGAAGGCATTGGACTGGACACCCTCTCCATGGGAATGTCGACCGATATGGAGGCAGCGATTGCCGAAGGTGCTACCATTGTGCGTATCGGCACCGATATTTTTGGCCCGCGTGATTGAATCTTTACCCTGCGACCTTGTACCCTATTCGAATACCTTTCCCTTAGTTAGCGGAAACCAATATGCAAAACTTTAATATAGGCTTCATCGGTGGCGGCAACATGGCTCGCAGCCTGATTGGGGGGCTGATTGCCAACGGTTTTGAGCGCGACAAAATCAGCGTTACCGAACCCGATGAGGAGAAACGCGCCCGGCTCGCCGCAGACTTCGGCATCCATACGCTGGACAGCAATCAACAAATTGCCGCTACTGCCGATGTATTGTTGCTGGCCGTAAAACCACAGGCCATGAAGCAGGTGGCGGAGGATATAGTATCAGCCGTACAGCAAAACCATCCGCTGATAATCTCCATTGCCGCAGGAATACGGGAGTCGGACATCAACCGCTGGCTGGGAGGAAACTGCGCCATCGTGCGCGCCATGCCCAATACCCCGGCACTGGTGGAGTGCAGCGCTACGGCCCTGTACGCCAATTCACGGGTCCACGAGCAACAGCGCGAGCAGGCCGAATCCGTATTGCGGGCCGTCGGTCTCGCCCTGTGGCTGGACAGAGAGGAGCAGATGGACGCCGTTACCGCCCTGTCCGGTAGCGGGCCCGCCTATTTTCTGCTGATAATGGAGATCATGGAGCAGACTGCTGTCACATTGGGGCTGGATGACAAGACCGCTCGCCTGCTGACCCTACAGACCGCATTTGGCACCGCCAAGATGGCACTGGAGAGCAACGAAGATGCAGCCACCTTGCGACGGCGCGTGACCTCGCCAGGTGGAACAACCGAACAGGCTATCAAGGTACTGGAGGATGGTGGCCTGTGGGAGCTGTTCCACCAGGCGCTGACTGCGGCACGCACCCGTTCGGAAGAGCTGGCCAAACAACTGGGAGAAAAGTGATGGGAGGGAATTACGCCGAACATGCAGGGGTGTTTCTGATTCAAACCCTGTTTGGACTCTATATTCTGGCAATCATGCTGCGTTTCCTGTTGCAGTGGGTACGCGCCGATTTCTACAACCCGGTGTCACAGTTTCTGGTCAAGATAACCAACCCCCTGCTCAAGCCACTGCGGCGCCTTATTCCCGGGTTCGGGGGAATGGATCTGGCCGCCATTGTGCTGATGCTGCTACTGCAGATGTTGGAGCTGTTCCTAGTTGGAGTCATCGTGGGGCAGGCATTCAACCCGCTCGGCGTTCTGCTTATGTCCGTAGGCGAGCTGCTCTCGCTGGCGGTCTACGTCTTTATCTTTGCCATCATTATCCAGATCATACTGAGCTGGATTCAACCCGGCAGCTACAACCCGATCATCGGTCTGGTCAACCGGATTGCCGAACCGCTGCTGGCCCCGGCGCGGCGGCTCATCCCGCCCATCTCCGGTCTGGATCTGTCACCACTGGCGGTACTCATTCTGTTGCAACTGACCCTGATCCTGCTGGTATCACCAGTCAAGGATCTCGGCAGGATGCTGGCATTCCAATGAACCAGGCAGGTTTTTATCATTGGCGTGGTGATATGCTGGAGCTGAATGTGCGGGTACAGCCCAAAGCGAGCAGGGATGAGATCGTCGGCCCACTGGGTAGCGACCTCAAGGTGCGCATCACCGCCCCGCCAATAGAGGGCCAGGCTAACGCCCACCTTGTCCGGTTTCTGGCAAAAATATTCGGTGTACCCCGCGCCCGAGTCACTCTGGTCAGTGGCGAGAAAGGACGCCGCAAGCAGCTGCGCATTCAAGCCCCTGCCCGGCTGCCGGAAATGATCAACGGAAACCAGAACTGATGCCGGACACCATCCCCGAAGACTCCGTTGGCCTGGTAACACCGCAGACCAGTCACTTCGATACTCCGCTGACACTCGATTGCGGACGGGAGCTGCCCGAGTACGACCTGATCTATGAGACCTACGGCAAGCTGAACGTGGATCACAGCAACGCCGTGCTGATCTGTCACGCCCTCTCCAGCGACCACCACGCCGCCGGCTACCACTCTATGGAAGATCGCAAACCCGGCTGGTGGGACTCCTGCATCGGCCCCGGCAAACCCATCGACACCAACCGCTTTTTTGTCGTCTGCCCCAACAACCTGGGTGGCTGCAAGGGCTCCAGCGGACCAACTACCATCAACCCCAAGACCGGCAAACGTTACGGGCCGGATTTCCCCATCATCACGGTGGGTGACTGGGTACGCAGCCAGGCGCGGCTCGCCGATCTGCTCGGCATCGAGCGCTGGGCCGCGGTAATCGGTGGCAGTCTGGGCGGAATGCAGGCACTGCAGTGGGCCATCGACTTCCCGGAACGGTTGAGCCACAGTGTCATCATCGCTGCCGCACCCAAGCTGTCAGCACAGAACATCGCCTTCAACGAGGTAGCCCGCCAAGCCATCATGTCCGACCCCGACTTCCATGAAGGACGCTATTACGAACACGACACCGTGCCACGGCGCGGACTGATGCTGGCGCGGATGCTGGGACACATCACCTACCTGTCGGATGAATCGATGCGCAACAAGTTCGGCCGGGAACTGCGTGAAGGAAAGATAAACTTCGGCTTCGATGTGGAGTTTCAGGTAGAGAGCTATCTGCGCTATCAGGGGCGCTCCTTTGTGGACCGCTTCGACGCCAACACCTACCTGTTGATGACCAAGGCGCTGGACTATTTCGACCCCGCCAGCAAAACCGGCGGTGATCTGGCCGCCGCCCTGAAGCCGGTTCAGGCGCACTTTCTGGTGGTCTCCTTCACCAGCGACTGGCGTTTCGCCCCAGCCCGCTCGCGGGAGATCGTCAAAGCGCTCACCGACGGAGACAACCCCGTTGCCTACGCCGAAGTCGAGGCGCACCAGGGGCATGACGCCTTTCTGATGCCGATTCCGCAATATATCAAACTGTTCCGGGCCTATATGAACCGGGTGGCAGAGGAGATTGGATGATGGTGGCACTGCGTCCCGATCTGGAGATCATCAGCCAGTGGATCAAGCCCCGCTGCCGGGTGCTGGATCTGGGTTGCGGTGACGGCACCCTGCTCCGCCACCTGCGCGAAACCAAACAGGTAGAGAGCTACGGACTGGAGATTGATGACGAAAACATTACCCGTTGCATCCAGTCCCGGGTCAACGTCCTGCAGATGAATATCGACAGCGGCCTGTCCGATTTCGACGCGGACTCCTTCGACTATGTGGTGATGAGTCAGACACTGCAGGCCATGCAGCACCCGGATAAAATACTCGACGAAATGCTGCGCGTGGGACGTGAAGGCATCGTCACCTTCCCCAACTTCGGCCATTGGCTCAACCGTCTGCAGATAACCTTCGGCGGCCGGATGCCGCAATCCAGGGTGCTGCCTGAACGGTGGTACTCCACTCCCAACATCCACCTCTGCACCCTCAATGATTTCGAACAGCTGTGCCGCGAAAAAGATATCGAAATCCTGCAGCGCACAGTGGTGAATTTCGCCCATCGCACCAGCCCGCTGATGCACCTGCTGCCCAACCTGTTTGCAGAAATTGCGTTGTACCGTTTCCAAAAAAAGTGGGAATAAGAACTGATTTTTTAGCGAGAACAACAGGGAGACTCTGCGTGCACGGCTGCATGGGGCGATAGCCGGGAACCGCAATGTATATAACCTGAACTCGGGATAAGACGTGAACTTAACGCCAGTTTGCCGATCAGATCTTTTGACAAATAATCCTCTGATCATAAAGGTAAACTGGCATGGATAACCTGGTCGAAATTTTCTGTGATGT
>Ga0256839_1000828_pt1 | contig 39564 bp, 35 predicted proteins | sample 354166metaG_FD_185968 | JGI IMG/M metagenome (GOLD analysis project Ga0256839, IMG submission 185968) | Hydrothermal vent microbial communities from Mid Atlantic Ridge, Atlantic Ocean - 354-166 | ecosystem: Environmental > Aquatic > Marine > Hydrothermal vents | place: Atlantic Ocean: Mid...
TTTTGTCCGGTTTTCGAAATGTATGAAATAATGATCTTCATCCTTAAATTTCATGAAAGTTGTTTTGGCGCTCGACTTCTTTAGAGCATTTTTCATGCGGGTAAACTGGTCGAAATGCACATTCACATCATCGGTACCGTGCGCCATGAACACGGGTATAGTAATTTCCCTAGCCCTCTGAACTGGGGAATTTTCCTTCATATCAGCTTTACCGTCAAAGCCTTTCAAAAGGAAATGCTTGGCTGTATGTTTGCCAAATCGGTATTTTTTCATATCCCTGACCAAATCATTAAGGTCGGTCACTCCGGCAATACTGGCCGTGCATGTATAAAGCTCCGGGTCTGTTATTGCGCCCATCAAAGCCGCATAGCCACCATATGACCAACCAACAATGCAGATACGGCTTGGGTCAGCATAGCCTTTTTTGATTAACCACCGCGTACCGTCCTCGACATCTTGTTGCATAATTTCCCAGTTTTTCCGGCCAGCCTGTTCATGGGCATAGCCAAGCCCCTCAGAGCCACGGAAATTCATTTGAAGAACCGAATATCCCCGCGACGCCATAAATTGTGCCAAATAATCAAAACTTGCCGTATCGCGTCCGTAAGGCCCCCCGTGTGGCATAATGATAAATGGCTGATTTTTAAACGGTACAACACCGTCAGCAATTTTTGGCGGTGTCGTCACATAGCCAGGGATTTTAAATCCGTCGCGCGCCGTATAACGTACCTTGGTGACATCACCTTGCGGCGTATTGCCAATCTCCGGATAATCCTGCGCCAGCATTGTGGCTTTGTTTGCAGCTAAGTTAATTGTGTATAGAACTGGCGCGTTACTTGCCGATTGCGCTTTAAACAAGACTGTTATTCCGTCAACACTTCCCCCAATTATATCAATCGCATAGCCCGGTAGCGCTTTTTGAATTTTCTCACGTCGAGCCTTACTGGCCGGATCGAAATACTCTCGCTTCGTTGTATCTGCAAGATATGTAGCACCAACAACTTTCTTGCCATCGGCACTAGTGATAATACCTTTAACATCATATTTCTCATGGTGGAACAATTTCCGTGTTCGCTTTTTTTGTCCCAAATCATAAATATAAAGCCCCTCCGTATCTTTGCCGTTATAAGCGCCAATAATCAATTCATTGGGGTTGGCGGTAAAACCATATACATTTACGCCGCCGTCTAGGCCGGGATACTCCCTATGACTTCTCCAATTTGTTCCAACTGCATCGCGTATAGTCATACGCCATTCACCGGTTCTATCCTTGCGGCCTTGACCAAGTCTTACTTCCCCATTTCGGTCTGTAACCCAATATTGCAAATCTTTTGAGCCGCGTTTTATCCGCTTCTTAGCGCGCGTTTTAATATTGACCTTATGTGCGCCTACGGAAAATGCGTCGTCTTCACCAAAAGTCATAAGGATATGATCCGGATCATTCGGCAAAAAATCTATAACAACATTGTTAAACTGGCGCATCCCACCAGATTTGCCCAAGCGGCTCCCTACATTCCCACCACCCAATTCCGGCTTGAGGACAATATTCGAATCCGTTATATCTCTATCAAGGACAAACAAATAGCCCGTATAATATACAAGACCCCGAGTTTTCTCTGCCTGTCGTGTAGATAACAATAATTGTTCATTATTCGCCCAGTGAACCCAATTTACCTCGACGGTATCAGGATAAGAAGTTGCACGGACTTTTTTGTCGCTAGGGTCAGCTAGGTTGAAAACACGAAGAATATATTTGCCCTTATTATCAACCACAGTCGCCAGCCAATTGCCATCCGGTGAAATCGCCGCATCATAAACGGCCGGCAAGCGCGAATAATGCTCCACGGGTACAGGCTTTGCTATGCTAGCGACAGGCCAAACCGCAGAGATCATTAGCAATAAGAAAAAAGATAGAATGCGCATATGTATCCCCAAAATGTAGTGTTGTTATGATAGATGTCAGTTTGGCAAAAAGATAGAACGAACGCAAGAACTACCTACAGTTTAAAATGCTTGGACAGTCTCAACCCTTGGGCTTGGTAGTGGGAACCGTTTGTGCCGTAGAGGTCGTCGGGTACGGCGCTCATGGCTTCGAAGTCTAGCTTGGCGACCGCCTGCCCGTGGCGCAGCATGAAGGGCACGTCCCTGCCCCGCACCTCTAACACGGCCCGCGACCCTGCCCCGCCCGCTTGTTTCAAGCCAAATCCGGGGTCGAAAAACCCGGCATAATGGGCGCGAAACTCGCCGATTTCCGGCGCGATAGGTGCCATTTCTGCGGCTTGGTCTTCGGGAATTGTTACGGATTCCTTCGACGCTAGAATGTAAAACTCTTCCGGGTCCAGGATAAGCCGCCCATTAGGTGCGCTCAAAGGCTGCCAGTAATCCAGCGCCTTGTGGGCATCTACGCCCGCTATATCCACAAGCCCTGAATGCCGCCGTGCGCGCCAGCCAATTATGCCGTCCGCACTTTCGCCTTTCAGATCAATACTAACGGTTTGCGATTTTAATATTTTTTCTACGCCGCGCCTGAAACGGATTTGCACCAGGCGATCACCCGGCCTTGCGAGAACGGAAAAAGTACGTGGGGCAATTTCCACATATAGCGGCCCCGCATAGCCCGGTTCAATGGTTTCAAACTGGCTTGCCCCGTCCGCAATCACCCGCGTAAACACATCGAGCCGTCCGGTGGAACTTTTCGGGTTTGTCCGTGCCGATAAATCTCTCGGTAATTGTAAGCCTTCCATAAGCGGCACCAGATACACGCACCCGGTTTCCAAAACGGCACCGTTCGTCAAATCAATTTCGTGCATCACCAAATGCTGGTCGAGACAATCCGTAACCTTGCGCCCTTGACCATTAGACTTTTGGCCCGGCAGGAATGATGCCCGCAGGCGGTAAGCTTTGGTGCCCAAACGCAAGTCCAAGGAAGCGGGCTGAATTTGCCCGGCTTCGATCTCCGGCTCAAACGCCCGACCCAACATGGGTTCGCTCGAACTACGCGCATGCACATGCCCATCCGCAATTAATTTTGCTAAATCTTGTGCGGGTAATATACCGTCATTATGTCCTGATTCTTTATTCATCCCTAGCCTCTATCAGAGCTATTCCCACCTGAACAGACGTTAATTCCAACTTGCCATTTTGCAGTTTCGCCTCTGACAGGACTTTATTGTGGATAAATCGCTCGCTTGACTGGGTTATTGTCTTGCGCCTTTTCCCGAGGACGCTATGAAGTGGAGACACAATAATTAAGTTTGACCTTTGAGAGGGCTAAGGATGTACGAGAGAAGAACACGCGATGTAGTTGTCAGGGTCGAACCTGAATTTCTACTTGAGCAATCCTCCCCCGCAGACGATCGTTTCATCTGGGCCTATACGGTCGAGATCGAAAATTTGACTGGCGAAGACATGCAAGTCGTCGAGCGTTTTTGGCAAATCACAGACCGCAATGGCCAAGTCCAAGAGGTGCGCGGTGAAGGTGTTGTCGGTGAAAAGCCCAATCTAAAGCCCGGCGAAGTCTTCCGCTATACATCCGGAGCGCCCCTATCCGCACCCTCTGGTGTCATGCTCGGCACATACCAAATGAAAACACCTGACGGCCATTGTTTTGACGTTGACATTCCGGCTTTCTCTTTGGACAGCCCGTTCGACGCTCGTTCTATCAATTAATGACAAATTAGCGGCAAACCAGCGCACGTCCACCAAGTGGCCAGTATTTCTCCGCAAGACTTGCCTATAGCCCCGCCATAGTCGTATGCTCCCTTTTAACTTACAAAAGGGATATATCTATGTTTGCTCGTCAATTTACCCGTTTCGGTTTGTTTGCCTTTTTGGCATTAGCACTTGCCGCCTGTTCCCCAAAGGAAACCCAATCACCCAAGGTAAGTGAAACAGCCCCTGCGGTGAGCGGTAAAACTGGAAATATCCATCACAAGATTGATGTGAAAATCACACCTAGCACCCACTCGCTGGTGGCAACGGATACACTTACCATTCCGCCCAACTTGGCCAAGGACGGTTTGCGTATGGCGATTAATGCAGACCTGAACATTGAAAAAACCGCTGGTGATGTCAATTTCAAGCTGGTGGCGGAAAACAGAAACGCCAATGATTTGGGCATGGATCGGGATAATGACGGCGAGGACACTGTTATCAAAGTCAACATCTACGAATTAGACGGATTTGATGCAGGCAAAGCAGCGACAGTTACTTTTTCCATAACTGGGAAAATCAACAATGAGATCAAACAACTAGGCGCGGAATATTCTCGCGGATTTTCGTCCTCCCCCGGACTGATTGAGGAGCGCGGTGCCTATCTCGCCGGAGCCACATACTGGATTCCTACGGTCGAAGACGAGCTTATCATCTATGATTTAACGGTAACTCTGCCCAAAGGTTGGTCGTCTGTTTCCCAAGGTGAACGCCAGCAAAACGAAGATATTGGCGATGTTCATATTGACAAATGGTCAGCACCAACCCCGACCGAAGAGGTCTATGTTATTGGTGCGGAATTTACGCAGTATGAACTGCCCATAGGCAATGTCACCGCCATGGCCTATCTGCGCACGCCTGATGATGCCATGGCCAATAAATATCTGGAGGTCACGGCGCAATATATGGAAATGTACCGCCAAATGCTCGGCCCCTATCCTTATACCAAATTTGCGCTGGTCGAAAACTTTTGGGAAACGGGATACGGCATGCCGAGCTTTACGCTTCTCGGCTCACAAATTATCCGCTTTCCGTTTATCCTGCATTCATCCTACCCCCATGAACTCCTGCATAATTGGTGGGGAAATTCAGTTTATATTGATTTTGATACGGGCAATTGGGCCGAGGGTCTAACCGCCTATATGGCTGACCATTTGGTCGCTGAACAGCGCGGCGTAGGTGCGGGCGCCCGCCGCTCGACCTTGCAACGCTATACCAGCTATGTGGACGAAAGCACAGACTTCCCCCTGAGTAAATTCATTAGCCGCACGGACGGCCCTACCGAAGCCGTGGGTTACGGTAAAACCTCCATGGTGTTCGACATGCTCCGCGAGCGGGTCGGGGATGAAAACTTTAACCGTAGCTTCCAAGCTTTCTACCGCAAACACAAATACAAGGTCGGGACATGGGACAATATCCGCGAATCCTTTGAAAAAGTTTCCGGACAAGATTTAAAACCTTTCTTTAAACAGTGGGTTGACGGTGTAGGCGCGCCAGAGCTAGCCATTGCCAAGGCCACACAAGACGGCGACAATCTTGCCCTGACAATCGTACAAAACCAAAAGCGCGATCCTTTCAACTTGCTGGTGCCTGTGGTGGTTTATACAGCCGATACGGTCACCCGCCACACGGTTGATATAACGGACCGCCAGCAAACGGTCTCCGTTCCGGTAAAAGGCAAGGTCGTGCGGGTCGAAGTTGACCCAGACTTCAACTTGTTCCGTCGTTTGCACTGGGCCGAAATTCCGCCCTCCTTGGGCGCGGCATTTGGTGCCGATAAGGTCACTTTGATATTACCAACCCGCACCAGCCCGGCAAAAAGTTCGCGCTATTCAAAATTAGCCGCACTTTGGAGCGGGCGTGACAATGTCACAATCGTCAAGGATTCGGATATTGATAGCCTGCCCGTTGGTGGTGCTGCATGGGTGCTTGGCGCAGACAATAAGTTTTACGGTCATGTCAAAGCTGGCTTGAAATCCTATGATGCAAATATCACGGGTAATAACTTCACTGCTGGCAAGAAGACATTGGCGATGAATGAACATTCTACCATTATTGCCGTGCGCCACAAAGACGACCCCGAAACGGTCGTTCTCGGCTTGACGGCGCATTCCGATGCCGCCGTAGCTGGTCTTGCACGCAAATTGCCCCATTACGGCAAATATTCCTATCTGGCATTCACGGGCGACGAGCCTACCAATTCCGCCAAGGGGCAATGGCCTGCCGTAGGTTCGCCTTTGGTCTCGGTTCTTGATAAGAGCGCGGTCACTACCGCCAAGCTTAAGCCCCGCCCTGCCCTCGCCCAGCTTAAACCTGTATTTGATGCAGGGCGGATGATGGATGTGGTCGAAACCTTGTCCTCCAAAGAATATGAGGGACGCGGTGTTGGCACCAAAGGTCTGGACAAGGCCGCTGATTATATTGCGGCGCAGTTCAAGGCTGCGGGTCTGAAACCTGGTGGTGATAAAGGCGGATATTTCCAAGTGTTTTCCGTACACGGCGAAGGCGAATCCCATGTTGATGTGAAAAATGTCGTTGGTATTATTCCTGGTAAAAACCCTGAACTTGCCGGACAATCAGTTGTCCTGTCAGCCCATTATGACCACCTTGGTCATGGCTGGCCGGGTGTACGCGATGCCTTTAAAAACCAGATACACCCCGGTGCTGACGACAATGCTTCGGGTATAGCCGTCATGTTGGAGTTGGCACAATCCATGGCCAAATCCGCCCCGGAGCGCACCATAATATTCTTGGCACCAAGCGCCGAGGAAGCCGGGCTTTTAGGCGCACGCTATTATGTGAGAAATGCCGGGGACTATCCCGCAGACAAAATGTTCGCCAATGTCAACCTCGATACGGTCGGACGTGCCGAGGATAAAATCATGATATTTGGCGGTAGCTCCGCTCGTGAGTGGCCGTTTATATTCATGGGTACAACGGCAACTACCGGCATAAAAACCGACCTGGTTAAACAATCCGTCAATGCCTCCGACCATACGGCTTTCCTCGAAGCGGGTGTACCGGCTATCCATATTTTCGGCGCCCCAACAGAGGACTATCACCGCCCAAGCGATACGGCAAAGACCATTGACCCAGCCAGCTTGATGCGGGTTGCGGCGCTCACCAAAGAGGTGGTGGAATATCTGGGCACTCGTCCCGACCCTATGACGGTTCAAATCGATGCAAGCGTCAAAAAGAAGACTCCTCCCGCCGGAGAAAGACGCGGGCGCACGGTTAGCACAGGTGCCATGCCCGACTTTGCCTTTGACGGCGAAGGCGTAAAGGTTGCACAGGTTTCAGACGATAGTGCTGGCGCAAAAGCCGGACTAAAAGGCGGTGATATAATCACCCATTTCGGCGGTGAACAGGTCAAGGATTTACAGGCCTATACAAATGAATTGGGCAAATACAGTCCGGGCGACAAGGTAGAAATAATCGTTGATAGAGGTGGTAAAACTGTGAAGCTAGCAATTGTCTTGGCTAAGCGGTAGAGGTTGGATTATTGCCGCATCAACATTTCTAAAAACAAAACTGTACAGGTTAAAATCAACGCGCCGAGCGCCATCATAAACAGGCTACTGCCCATGCCGTCAACATTAATACCGAGCCATGGGGACAAGTGAAACCCGATTGCGCCCAATAAAATGAGCAAAGCAATGCGCGCACCATTGGTCCGCATTTTAGGAATGAGTAAAAGAATTGCGGCTAATATCTCTGCCGCCCCCGTCATCATGCGCACCACTGGCTCGAACAATGAAATCCCGGAACGCTCAGCTATGGTCGCGAAAACAATGTTCTCCCCGCCAAATTTCATACGCAATTCCCCTTAATTATGTAGAGCGGGCTTCTTATTCAGCTCTTGGTGAAAACCTGAATAGTCACCAAATCCTAACATATATTCGACCTTTACCATGGAAATTATGCTTTGGGCAATCAGCGATAAGAGAACCCAGATTGGGGGGGTATGAGAAAGTAGGTTGAAAATAGTCATAAAATTCCTATATATAATATTAGAAGGGGAGAATTTTGCCACAGACATCACAAAACCAACTGCTGGATCTATTGGATCGGGCGCACCGGGCATCTGATGACGGCGAGCAATTGGATCAATTACTGGAAAGCGCCAACGCTTATATTTTCGAAGACCATGCCAATGCGGTCATCACCAAAGGCCTACCCCATTTCGCAGATTTTGACCCATATCTTGAGCGACACGTAGCCCGCCTAGAGACTATGATTGAAAAACGCTCTGATGAAAATAGTGCTGGCTTGTCCCTTGGCCATCATGCGCAGATTGTTATCTCGGACAAAGGTCAAATATTGACCAGTAACTCCCTGGCTAAATCGCTACTTAGCGAGCAAACCAAAGGTTATATTGAACACTTGCAAATCAACCTGGACGGGTTGAGCGCTATTCGTGAAATCCTTACGGAAGTCCGCGCAGGTGTGCAAAATTTAGAGCGTATTATTTATTTACAAACCGAAGAAGACAGCCCTAGAAGCGCCTTCGGGTATTGCCGCACCATTCCGGTCGGCACAGAACAAACAGGTTTGCATATTAGCATGTCCTTTTTCGAATGGTCACCCGCCTTATACAAAAAACTACAAGCCGCCCTTGACCTCAGCAATAGCGAGGCTCTGGTCTTACAAGGTGTTCTCAACAAGCAGTCTTACGGCGAAATCGCTAAAGAGCGCAACCGGACCGTAGACACGATCAAAACCCAAGCCAAGGCCGTCTTACGAAAAGCGGGCTGTACCCGCATGGATCAGTTGGCGCATTTATGCACCAGTATTGCCTATGTGGTCGGGCTTGCCGAAGCCAACACCCCAATCGCATTGGTGCAACCAGCCTGGGTAAGCCCGCGCATATCCATGCACGAACTTGAAATGCCGGATGGGCGTACATTAGGATATTATGAATACGGTAATCCGAAGGGTAAGCCCATTTTGTTCATTCACGGTTTTTTCCAGGGGCCTTATTTCTCCGACGATATGAAGCGGCAGTTTTTACAAAATAATTTGCGGGTTATTGCACCGTCGCGCCCCCTGTTCGGTGTCACGAGCAAACCTGCTAAAAACCTCGATTATAATCAAACCACCTGCACCGACACCAAAACGCTTTTGGCGCATTTAGATATAAGCGAAAAAGTTGTTATTGCCGCGCACCACGGCGGTAGCAGTCATGCTTTTCGTATCACCAAAATGCTCGGCGACCAGATAAAAGGTATGGTGATGATCGGGGCGGGCATCCCTATCCATAAAGAGCATTTGAAATTCATGAGCCGCGAAAAACGTATGGTTTCTGCTGCCGCGCGCCATGCCCCCTCTGTTCTCAATCTCATCATTACGATCGGCCTTAAGGCTTACCACAAAAAAGGTATGCAATCTTTCTTGCTAGATCATTATGCCCCCAACCAAATTGATATGGACTGTCTTGAAAACCCAGAAATGAACAAATTGATTTGCGACGGCATGTATCATTTGTTCGAACAGGGGCGCCAAGCATTTCTTTATGATGCTCGCATCCAAATGGAAGACTGGTCGGAGGATTTAGCAAGTGTCAACACACGTCAGCACTGGTTGGTCGCCAAGCAATGCCATTTAATGAGGCCAGATTTTGTGGAGAAAGCCGTCGCCAAGCGTAGTAACCACCCGGTGGAAACTCTCGAACAAGCCGGCTACAACATTCTTTACCAACAAGTTGACCGAATAATCGAGACGTTATGCAAAGCGGTTGACTGGTAATAGGGGTAAGTCACTTATTTTCCGCTATTTGCCCCAAATTTCCAGCATTATAGTACTTTATTTTCTGTATTTTCACCCTTGGGGGTGAAGAATTTTCTGCGCACTCATGTTCGTATATCACTCTAATATATCGGCTTGGCTTAGCATATGCCTGTAATGCCGTAGGTTCAACGGGGCACTGAACGGGGCGTAGGCGAGTTGGCATTGCGCCAACTCGCCACATACAACAGGAGAAAACAATGCAATTAGTTATATTATATTCACTTAAGGACGACGTAACGCGCGACGACTTTCATAATTGGATCCGCACAGTCGACTATCCAACCATGCGCGGACTAGCCCGGGTTGAAAGCTTCAAAACTTACGAAAGCAAAAAGCCACTGATGGGCGAAGGCGCGCCGTCGGTTGGTTATGTAGAAATTTTCGACATCCCCGACCTGGACGGTTTCATGGCCGAAGACCTCGGCGGCAACACTGTACAAGGCATTATGGGCCAGTTCATGGGCTTCGCCGAAGCCCCGGAGTTTATTATTAGCGAGGAAGTAACGTGATGAAAAAAATTATCATATTAGGCGTCGCAAGTTTGCTCATTGCGAGCAGCGCCACAGCACAAGAAACAGCACCCGTCTTAAAACCCCTCAATGTCATAACAATGACCGGAACCTATGCAGGGACATTTCTATGTACTAGCGGCGAGATGGGTATGACATTAAGCATTCGCGATATTGGCGGCACCATTAACCCGGACGGCAAAAGCGTCAATGCCAACACACGCCTGATTAACGGTGTCCTAAACTTCTTCCCAACCGTTGGTAATCCTAGCGCCCCCCACGGCGCATTCGAAGTTGGCGGTACGGCAGAGATTTATAACTATTTCACCAAGGTCAAACTCACACCAGGCAAATGGCTGGATAAACCTGAAAACTTTGGCGCATCGGGGCTAGAGGGCATGATATCTAAAAAAGGTCATTTTTCCGGAAAACCCACCGCATCAGGCTGCCATACTCTGAACATGATAAAGTTGCGGACACAGTGAACTTATGAACAGAGCTTCAAAATATAGTATCGGAGTTTTTGGGACTAGCTTTCTGTTTGCTATGAACGCCTTTGCCCATTCTCCAACCTATGCTTATGAAGGCCAGTTCGCTGGTACTATGATCTGCGAAAGCGGAGAAGTCGGGGTGCTGTTACACATCGAAGAAGCTGGCCATATAACACGCGGGGAATTTGACCGGGTGATGGGCACATGTAGGAGTGGATCCGGGTCGTGTAATATATCAAAAAACTTGAAATATGTTGGTTCGCGAAAAGTCAAAGGTACCCTCGATTTTTTCCCAACCGCCAGTAACCCCAAAGCCCCTGAAACCAGATTTGAGATCACAGGTACTGGCACAAGACAAGAAACCGAATCCCAATCAAAAATGGCCCGCATTGATCCTAGGCTCCTTAATATATATCTGGAAATAAACTCAATAATAACCCCGGATTTCCCATCCGACCTCTCCGGACTAGAATTCAAAATCAATATCAACTCTCCTCTAGCCAAGCCGCCATACAACAAGATGTTCGCCCAAGTAAACGGTCACCAATGCCACAACCTTACCCTATCGCAAATAAAGGAAGCCAACCCATGAAAAAAGCACGAAATATATTTGTCATCCTCGGCATTATCGCGATTGCGGTTATGGGGTATTTGCCCCAGCTTAAATCGCCTCTTGAGGCTGGCCTTGCGGCTTATGCGGAACAGGATTACGCACAGGCGATTACGTCCTTTACCGAAGCTGCCGAGAAAGGTGATGCGAAGGCGCAGTATAATCTAGGGACTATGTACGAAGCCGGAGAAGGTGTTGCGCCGTCTGATAGCGAGGCTGCCATATGGTACCAAAAAGCCGTAGGCCAAGATTTCAAAGAGGCACAATTTAATCTTGGGGTACTATATGATAACGGGAAAGGTGTCCCCCATTCCGACACGAGAGCCGTAGAGCTATATCAAAAATCAGCGGCGCAAGGCTTGCCCTTAGCACAATTTAATTTGGGTATGACGTATTATGCCGGAACCGGAATAGAACAGTCGAACGAGCAAGCAGTGGTTTGGTTTCGCAAAGCTGCGGAGCAAGGTTTAGCCGAGGCACAGCAAAATCTGGGCACGTTTTACTCGAATGGTTGGGGCATAGAACAAAGCGTCGAGCAAGCATTAATCTGGTACGAAAAGGCGGCGGCGCAAGGTCGTGCCGATTCCCAGCACGATATTGGCGTGTTTTATTATTACGGAACAGGTGTGCCGCAATCTACCGAGACAGCAAAAACATGGTTCATAAAATCTGCAGCACAAGGCAATGAACGCGCCGTAACAGCGCTTGCCAAGATTGCTGAAACTGAAAAAAATTCGGCAGATGAAGAGTAACTGCCAACATTAAACAAAGAGCGCAATAATTAGATGACAACCCAAACCTACACATTATCACTGACTAGGCCGCATACGATTTCGGTCGTGCTTATGGTCATGGGCAATCTTATCCCTTTGGTTGGTGTGATTTTTTGGGGATGGACGGTGGCTTCGGTCCTTGTGCTTTATTGGGTCGAGACCGTGATTATTGGCCTGATGAATGTGCCGCGTATTATGGCAACCAAGGACAGCTTCAGGTTAAAGCTGTTCATCTCTCTATTCTTCATGGTGCATTTTGGCGGATTTTGTTGGGGGCATGCGTTTTTCCTAAAACAGTCTTTTAACGCCGGTCCCGAGTTTGATGCATTGTTGAATTTTAGACAAGAGATGAGCCCGCTGGTTATTTCGGCTGCCGCGTTTTTCGCCAGCCATTTGTTTGGTCTGATCAGGAGTTTCTTTGGCCCCATTAAATACAAAGACCGTGCCGCAAACCTGCAAATGTTCACGCCGTATGGCCGTATCATCATCATGCAATTCACCGTTTTGGTGGGCGGCGGTTTGGTGATGTTGCTCGGTTCACCCATTGCTGCCATCATCTTCCTCATCTTGCTCAAAACTGGGCTGGACTGGGTAGGCTTAAAATTAGCTGAAAAATATACATTATTGTTGTAATCACAGGAAACTAATATGAAAACCCTCTCACAATTTATTATCACCACAGCGTTATGCTTCAGCGTCGCCCTGCCCGCCCTCGCGCAAACACCGCTCAAAGACGGGTATGCGGCGTTTCAGAACAAGGATTACGTCACGGCGCGGGCGCAGCTTGAGCCGCTGTCCAATTCCGGTGATAAAATCGCGCAATATATTGTTGGCGTTATGCATGAAAATGGCTGGGGCGGGTTTGCTAAGTCAAAATCAGAGGCCTTTCGCCTTTATAAAGCCTCTTCTAACCAAGGCTTTGAAAATGCCTATGAATATTTAGCTGATATGTATTATTTTGGCCATGGCACACCAAAAAACTACGGGGAAGCATTTAATTGGTACCCCAAAATAGCCGCAGACAAGAAAAGCGGTCATGTTCTCAAACGTATTGGCGATATATATGATTATGGGTATGGCCGTCCCAAAAACCCGAGCATGGCAGTTGTCTATTACCAAAAATCCGCAGACAAAAACTATAGCAAAGGCCAGATTAGCCTTGGTTATATGTACGAAATAGGCAGAGGCGTAGAGCAAAATTTCGGTGTCGCCGCCAGCTCGTACCGTAAAGCCGCAGAGCAAGGCAATGCACTAGCGGTAAATTATTACCGCAAAGCCGCCGACAAAGGCCGCAAAGTGGCGCAATCCAATCTCGCCACATTGTATGAAAATGGCAGTGGCGTACCCCAATCCTATGCGGACGCTATGAAATGGCACAGCAAAGCGGCGGCGCAAGACTATGCCCGCTCGATGTCCGCCATCGGTTATTATTACGAGAAGGGCCACGGCGTCGCCCAATCACACCGCGAGGCGCTGAGCTGGTACCGCAAATCTGCCGTGCTAGGCTATGCAGAGGGCCAGTATAATGTCGGCACCATGTATTATAACGGCAATGGCGCCACTAAAAGCCGCGAGCTGGCCATCGTGTGGATCAAAAAAGCCGCCGCCCAAGATTACGCAAAAGCCAAAAAAGCCCTCAAACAACTGGGCGTGGAGTAAGGAAAAGCCATGAGAGAATTAAATATAAAGATAGTTTTGGTCATCGTATTTTGTGCTGGATTTTTCACCCTTAGCGCAAATGCTACTGACCGCTCTGCATACATTAATTGGCTTGCGTCCGGTTGGGGCGAAACGAATGAAAATGGCACTCCCGATAGCCGTTATTCTTGTTCGAGAAGTCACGATATTCCCGCATCTTTGGAAGGGAAAGCCAAAGGCCGCGCCATTTACCCTAATTTTTACGACGGTGTGTTAGCCTTCGTAAATGTTGACGGCAATGTGCACGTCATTTCTGGTTATAAGAAACCTCTAGAAACTAGCAAGCCCGGAGAAGACATACTTGATTTTTTAAAGCGTAGCCAATCCGCAGTCATCCCTGTGACAATAGGCACAGATTCAGGCGGGCGTATACAGCTCGAACTTGGTACCGAAATTCCAAACATCCCCTATAAGCGAACAATAATTCCCCTGACCAATGACAGTTTTAAACTCGCTGCACCCGCAAATAAGAAGGGTGGTTTTGGCGGGGCAAGCGACTACTATTTCAAACGTTGTGGTGGATAAAGCGACAAAGACTTAAGTTCATTTAAATACAGTAAGGAAAGGAAAACTTATGAAAAAACTAATACTCGGCGCGGCCTCCGTAAGCCTGTTCATCCTCGCGTCTATCCCTGCTTATGCAGGGCCATATGAAGATGCCCTTGTGGATTTTAAAGCCAAAAATTATTCGCAGGCCGTATCAACATTAAAACCTCTAGCAAGTCAGGGCAATGCAAATGCCCAAACTATGCTTGGCTTCATGTATCATAATGGCCAGGGTGTACCGCAAAACTATGTGGAAGCGGCAAGACTTTACAAACAGGCCGCCCTTCAAGGAGATTTACAAGCGCAAACCAGTCTTGGATATTTGTACGAACAAGGGATAGGTGTTCCCCAGTCCCATAAAGAAGCGGCGAATTGGTATCTAAAGGCCACCCAAAGCGGATATGCCGACGCGGCATATTCACTAGCTAATTTATATGAAAATGGATTGGGCGTACAAAAAAACAACAATAATGCGCTGATGCTTTATAAAAATTTGGTGCAGTCAGGGCACCAGCCGTCTGTTGCAAAACTGAAAGCCTTGCAAAATAGGATGGTTACTCAAACCACAAATGGTAAGCCACCCCCCAAGCAAGATTGGTTGGTGGGTCATTGGGGCGAAGCCAAAGAGGATGGTAAAGGCGGATATATAGATAGTGCCAACATCTTCGGCCGTGGGTGTGCCGAGCATAATGGTCAAGGATTTGCGACAATTAGCTATGCTGGCAACGAATTGGTCTTGGACATTATCGGAAGCACGCCCGCCTCGGCCATGTTTGACTTATTTGATAAGTCTGCTGCTAAATATACGGTTCCAAAGGCTAATCAAGCTCATATTTACCCTGCAAAGTGGGGCAAGGATTGGCTCGAACTTGAATTGAAAAAGCCAGGGATACTATCCGCTGTCATTCACTATGACGACCGTAAAGACGAGGAAATAATTTTACGCCAATGTGACTAAAAAGGAAAATACAATGAAATTTGCACTCGGAATAACAACAGCTCTATTTTATATGTTCACATCCATGCCAGCCCTTGCTGGCGATCCGGTATTTGATGCTTATGACGCTTATGAGCGCGGGGAGTATAAGAAAGCTTATGCAGGGTTTTTACCTATTGCCGAAGCTGGCAATAACGATGTGCAATATCTTGTTGGGTATTTGTATTTTGAAGGCCAAGGCGTCGCGCAATCGTATCAAAATGCAGCCACATGGTTCAAGAAAGCGGCAGACGGCGGCAATGTAACGGCCATGCTAACCATGGGCGAAATGTACGAGACAGACCGCCTAGGCCCCAATACACCGGAGGCTATGCGCTGGTACAAAAAGGCGGCGGATATTGGCAATAAACTGGGGCAAGCTAAATATGATGATTTAAACGCCAAGCCAAAAATACCAAAGGGCTTTAGTATATACAAAGCCAAGCCTGCCCCCGACAAGCCAGCCCCCTCTGTTGCAACCACACCTACAAAAGCTGAGCAAGATGCTCTTACATATCCTAGCTCTAATTGGTGCGATACAATGAAAACCGCCGCACAAAAACAGGCTTGTGAATTGGCGCAACAAGACATGCTAGCTGTGCAGCAAGAACAAGCTATGGCGCACGCACTCAAAGCCGGCCAAGAAGGACGATACCCAGATGCTGTACCCGTTTGGCGTAAATATGCTGCACTGGGAAATAGAAAAGCTCAATATAATATGGGTCTTGTCTATGCCAATGGATTAACAGGCACCAAAAATGACCAACAAGCAGCGGAGTGGTATCGCAAAGCCGCAGACCAAAATTTTGATAAAGCACAGTACAATTTGGCCCAGTTCTATAGACTAGGTAAAGGTGTCAAAAAAGATTTGCTGCAAGCCGCTATCTGGTACGAAAAAGCGGCTAAGGCTGGACATGTCGATGCCATGCTCAATCTCGGCGTAATGTATGAAAATGGCTATGGGGTTGAGCAATCCTATATATCCGCGCAAGTTTGGTTTGAAAGAGCCAAGTCTGCCGGAGCCAAACAGGCCGATGAAGCTCTCGTGCGAATATCGAACAAAAAATCAGCACAACAAGATGCTAAACTAGACGCGTATATTGCAAGACAAACCGCGCCGAAAAAGTCCCGCCCTGCACCACAAGGGATAGACCAATCACAATTTGGGATCGCCGCCTCTGATAGTAAGGTGATAAAATGTAGAGAACTGTATTTAAAAAGGAGATATGACAAGGCTTATAAAAAATGCCTAAAACCAGCTAAAAGAGGCAATGCGGTCGCTCAAGACTATTTGGGTTGGATACAAAAAGAGCGCGCTCATATTGGCAGAAAAGTTAGTAGCACCACAACCCGTTACGGGCTGAGGGACGGAGAAGACGATGCAGAGACATGGTTTAGGCGGGCAGCAGCACAAGGTTATGCCATAGCACAATATGATTTAGGGAATTATTTGGGTGATGTCCAGTGGAACATCAAAGCTGCAGAAAATGGTTATAGCATTGCGCAAATGGCTCTGGGAGAATTTTACGAAAATACGGATCGAGGTGACCCTGATTATAAAATGGCCGTCTATTGGTACGAAAAGTCTGCCGCGCAAGGTGTTCCATTTGCTAAAGAACGTTTGCAAAAAATTTATAAGGGGGGATATGCAAAAAAATCAGATGTATTGGAAATCGCCAAAAGAATGAATCCTAATAGTTCAGTCAACGCATTCTTGGCCGCAATACCCATTAACCGCAACTGGGTTGAACCTGGCGATGAACAAAGCGAAATACTCTATGCAAAAGGGAAAAAAATATTTGATGAGGCGGGGCTCAATTACACGATTATGCAAAGTACCGTGCCAATTTTTAAGCAAGCCGCAAAACTGGGAAATGCGAAAGCAACCTACATGCTAGGTGCAATGCAATCCACATCCGATAGAAATGCAGACCGTGACCAAGGACGGCTAGAACAAGCGCGGCTGTATACACTGTCTGCCGAAATGGGATATGTAAAGGCACAAGATATACTCGCTGATTTATACAATTTAGGAGACAAAATAAAAAAATCCTACCCGCAAGCGGCATATTGGTACAAAAAGGCAGCCGCTCAGGGACACGCTGCAGCCAGAGAAAAACTGCGTTACTTACTCCAATCAGGCAAAGTCACTATTGATGAAATTCCACAAACTTCAAGCACTGCTCAACGCAAATTCTCCCCAAAGGAAAATTTCTTTGCTGGACTGGAAGCCGGGTATAATAAAGATTACAAAAAAGCCGAAACATACATGCTTCGCTCTGCCGGAAAAGGCTATGTTCCGGCCCAAGCCGCCCTTGGTAAAATGTATTATAACGGCGAGGGTGTTGTCCGTTCAATTGACAATGCCTATAAATGGTACGGAAAAGCCGCCGATAACGGGGATGTGCAATCCCAATATATGATGGGCTATTTATGGGATTCCAATGCCACCAAGGATATTGCCTATAAAATGCTGCTGGCGGGGCTAAATGTCGATCGGGTTTTAAAAGCACGTGCGTGGTACAATCAGGCAGCGAACAACGGCCACGCAGAGGCTAAAGTTAAATTAGCCGCACTCTCCTCCTACAAACCTGTACCACCGCCACCTATCAAACGTGGCTGGTTTGAGCAATTTGCCTACGATCTTGCGAACGGAACACTGAATACCGGCACCAGTAGTTACACGCCTATCCCCGGACAATCACGCAGAGAAGTTTGCAGTGCATGGCGGTGTTATAATGTTGGCGGTGGCAAGGAACAATGCTTCCGAGACTGCTGATAATTAGAATATTAAACACATAAGGAAAATAAAATGAAAAACATACTTATCGCAATCACACTCGGCCTCGCCCTCACCGCCTGCGGTGGCAGCGACACACCGCCTGAGAAAGATATGACAACCAAGGAGTTGGTCGCGGCTGCGGCGGCGGGTGATAAAGACGCTATGGGTGAATTGGAGCGGCAGGTGGCGAAAAAGGCCAAGGCCGAGCAGAAGAAAATGAAGGCGGCGGCCAAAGACGGCGACCCGCTTGCTCTCTTTCAAAAAACGCTTATGTCAGGCAGTGGTAATCAGGAACGTGTTAATACACTGGCGGATGCAGGTAATCCTAATGCGCAGCTATGGAATGCCATGAGCAATCGTCAAGTATCTAACCTCAGTGATACCGACAAGCAAAAATACCGTAGCCATATGGAGGCCATCGCAGCGTCCGGTGATAAGTATAAATATTCCACTGTCGCGAATGCGGCCTATCCCTTATCTGCCGAAGCAGCGTTCCAGATATCTGAAGACAAATTGCACGGTAAATGGTTGTTTGATACGGATACGCAGGGCGCGATCAAATATTTAAAACAGGCGGCAAATGAAGGCCATCATGGTGCCATGTATAAACTCGCCGTGCGCTACCAATACGGCCATGATATGGACAAAGACCTAACCGCCGCGAAATCATGGCTGGTGAAATCCGCCGCCGCAGGCAACCGTGCAGCCAAAGACGCGCTGAAAAATTGGAAAGAATAACAAAACCAAAAGGGGCAAATTATGAGGCATTTATGTTTAAGTTTACTCGGGCTAGCGGCACTCTCCGCTTGCGCAAGCATACTGAAACCAGTTGTGTCTAATGACAAACTCCCGGCGGCGGCGCGAACGCTTGATATGTTCAAAGCGGGCAACGACCAGTGCTATGACCGCGAGACTATGGGCGAGACATTTGTTGTTGATGCCCATAACCATTTTAGACCGTTTGGAGGTGCGGCAAAATCCATGACCGAGATAAATCAGTACTTGCTCGATACGGGTGTATTGTTCGTCAATGTGTTTGGGATAGGCCAGAGCCTACCCGTATCTTCCACCTGTGAATATTATCTGGACTGTGTCGGCACCCCTGCCCTGCCGTCTATGAAAAACGATTTTGTCAATGCTATGAATTATCTTGATGCTGATCCGGTCGGCACGATAATGACAATTTCCATGACATTCCCCGACCTCGCCAACCCCGCGAATGTTGTCGAGCAAATCAAAATTATGGATACAGAATACCCCGGCATGTTCAAATGGATGGGCGAGGTAAATCTGGTCAAGCAAGCCCTGTTCGGCAATCACCACGCGGCCACCCCCAAGGCCGCCATTGCCGGATGGGCACCTTTCATGAAAGTGCTTAGAGAGCGCAATATACCGTTCTCAATCCACGCGGATTTAGGTTCGGACGATGAGCCTGCGAAATACCTGCCCCTGATGCAAGAAGTCCTGTACCAATATCCAGACAACAAAATCGTCTGGGTGCATATGGGTCTGTCCAAGGAATTATCACGCGCCAATCCGGACTGGCATATCAAGACTATGCAGGCGGCTCTGGATGGCTCGTCCTATCTCATGCTCGACATCACATGGCGGGTCATCAATGATAATTATTTCAAAGACAAAGATATGCGCGCCAAATATGTGGCATTCCTAGAGAAAAATTCGGACCGCATCCTCCCCGGCACAGACTTTGTCGCCTCCTACAAAAAGAGCTACGCCGTCTACCGCGAAGAAGTCCTCGCCAATAGCAATATCCTGAAAGACCTAAGCAACTCCGCCTTTCGCAACATCGCCCTAGGCCAAAATTATTTCAACCTGACGGGCATGGATTACACCGCCCCGCAAGTTTGTGAATAGGGGGTAGAAATGAAAAACCCGCAACACCGCAAGATAATAGGTTGGACCTTCATGATCGGCATTATCGGGCTTGGCTATATGTATATGGTGTTTCAAACGCCGACCGATTATTCTGATAGTCCGGTTGATACGGACATAACTTACCCAATCGAAAACGGAGAATAACATGGCTAATTCTAAAATGATGAAAACGGTAGGCGCAGTGGTTTCTGGCGTCCTCATATTGGGTGTTGCGGATTTTCTTACGGCACGAAATTTTGCACCGAACCCACTTTATAAGAAACGTGGTTACACACCGCCGCCGCAATCCGAGCCAGAATTACCGCCTTTGGATTTATCAAAATTAAAAATCTCAGATACACGAAAAGTACTGGCCGAGCGAGATGCACAGCGAAAACAAGCCAAAAAGACGCTGTCATTGAATACAACCAAAGGCCTTGGTGAAGCCCTCACTCCTGCTGCGAAGGAGATGTACAATTCAACCACTACACCTCAAACCCCACCCGAACAATCCGTAACCAGCAACACTCCTCCCTATGAACAAACTTATGCAAGCCAAAAAATCACAGAATTGTTTAGCGGTGATATAGGCAATAAAGAGTTTTTTAGTGACCCTAAAATACCGGACGGCGAAAAAAGAAAAATGCTGCGGCTGTTATCACCAAAAAAAATGGAGAAGCTAGCAAAAAGCGGGAATGCTATGGCTCAAAACCAGCTTGGTTTGCAATATTTTCGTGATAAAAACGATCCGGGTAAAGCACTCTATTGGTTTATGGAGGCCGCCAAAAATGGCTATAACACTGGCGTTACAAATGCCTCTGCCATGTTAGAGCAAAAAGAAATCACAAAACCTGACCGCGATAAGACTGTGAATTGGATGCGACAACAAGCCGAGGCGGGCACTGCAGCGGCGCAATACGTGTACGGCACATTCTATCTAGGCGGCCTGTACGGTTTAACAGACGACAAAAAAATTGGTTATGCTTGGATAGAAAAATCAGCAAAAAACGGGTTTAGCACTGCCCAAGTCAAATTAGGATTTGCACGAATATACGGCGGTGATATTGAAAAAAACCATGACAGCGCGTTCAAATTATTTTCCAAAGCAGCCAAACAGGGAAACTACGAAGGTCAATATTGGTTAGCTGAGACCTATCAACGCGGCATTGGCGTCTACGCCGACGACACTAAAGCTATAGAGTGGTACAAAAAAGCGCATCAGTCCGGAAATTCTGAAGCTGCGCTAAAATTGGTGTTCATTTATACGGATGAAGACAGCCACGAATATAGCTTTGATAAGGCTCGGGACTGGGTCGAATATATGATCAAAAATGACAATAGCGCAGTCGCCCATGTTTATGCTGGCGACATGTATAGTGATGGCTACGCTTACTCAAAAGATTACAAAAAAGCTTACGCACATTATCTTGCAGCCGCCGAACAAAACAATGGCGAGGGGCAATACAAAACCGCGCTTGCCTTATTAGAAGGTCGTGGGGTCGATAGAAACAAACAACTGGCTATAGAATGGTTGCAAAAGGCTGACAAAAATTACAGCTACGCGGCTGGCGTTAAGCTAAAAGAACTCGGAATTTCCGCCGACTAAGCAAAAATATTTAAATTGAACAAAAACACCTAAAAAGAGAATATACCACCGGGGCAGGGAAATGAGATACAAACAAAGACTAAATGCCTTTAAGCCAACCACAATTTGGGAAGTTGGCGACAGCGGAATTTCTTGGTCTGACGATAAAGGCAACTCTGACAATATCGCTTTGAGCAAAATCAAAAGCGTCCGTCTGCGCATGGAACCCAGCCGCGCCGAAACTCGGCGTGTTGCTCTGCATATCTATACGCCCATAGACCACACCATAACCAATATTGATTACCGGGGGCCGCTTAATTTTTGCGAACAAACAGACGAGTTTCGAGATTTTGTGCTTGCATTTCACCGGAAGTTTCCCGCCAACACCCAAACCATATTTCACAAAGGCTCTACCTATGGAGCATATGTTGGCAACCTCTTGATAACATTTTTTATATTTGCATTCCTGTTTTTTGTAGCCCCCCTACTGGCACTGACGGGTATCCCGAGCGCTGGATCCATCTTGCGCATCTTAATCATCCTAATTTTGATACCAGTGCTTCTAAAAATGATGTTAAAGAACAAACCTGCCACCTATGAACCTGGCAACATCCCTATGGGTATGCTAAAATGAGTAACGGCACCAAAACATATGAATTCAAACCCGCACTCTTAAAACGAAAACACTCTTATTTCGTCACGCAAAACCAAATCCAGTTAGCCAACAAAGACGGCAGCGATACCGTTGTCCGCTTTGACCAAATCACCAGCTTGCGCTACGCAGATACTGCGGCACGCGAATACAAATTTCGCAGGTTGGATATTGGATACGGCGATGACAAACAAATGCGTATACATCTCACATCAACACTTTCAGCAAACGCAAACAATGACAATGATTTGCGGGAGTTTTATAAATTGCTCCACACTATCAGCACTCAACTTAATAAAGCCCGCACTGATTTAACCATTACTATCGGTGAAACGCCCTGCATAAACTGGATTTACTTTACCATTGGCACCCTAACGCTTCTTAGTGCTGTTGGGATATTATTAGGTGCCTATTTAAGCGGGGTCAGCGACAAAAAATTGATGGACAGCTTAGTCCCGATCACGCTCATGGCTGGCTTTGGAGCATATATCTGTTTTATGGCACAGCCTTGGATCAGACGGCCAAATATTGACACAGCAAATTTTAAATTACTCGTCGAAAAATTTCAGCAAGGTGGCGGTACAATTGATTAGCATTCTACCACATTAACCGCCAAGCCACCTTGGCTGGTTTCTTTGTATTTGGTTGACATATCTAGCCCGGTCTGGCGCATGGTTTCTATGACCTGATCCAGGCTAACATGGGTTATTCCGGTTGAATGCAAGGCTAATCTCGCGGCGTTTACTGCCTTAACCGCGCCAATGGCATTACGTTCGATACATGGGATTTGCACCAAACCGCCAACTGGATCGCAAGTCAAACCTAGATTATGTTCCATACCGATTTCAGCAGCGATTGTAACTTGTAATGGTGTTGCCCCCCATACCGCAGCAAGGCCACCCGCAGCCATAGAACAAGCCACACCAACCTCACCCTGACAGCCCATTTCCGCACCGGAAATAGACGCGCGTTGTTTATAGAGCAAGCCGATCGCTCCTGCCGTGAGTAAAAATTTACGCACATTTTGGTCATTCTTGCGTTCGCCAGAACAATAATGGCGAATAATGGCAGGGATGATACCTGCCGCACCATTGGTCGGCGCAGTTACCACCTGCCCGCCAGAAGCATTTTCCTCATTCACGGCCATTGCATAGACATTGAGCCAATCAAACAACTGCTCGCGCTCATTAGACAAGGGTGCAGCATTTAGCTTTTGCCAAATCGCAGAAGCACGGCGACGTACCGCAAGTCCGCCCGGTAGAATGCCTTCACGGTTCAGCCCCCGTTCAATACAATCCATCATGACCTCTGTGACACGGTCGAGCATAGCGTCTGTCTGTTCTCTTGGTCGAAACGCATCTTCATTGGCATAAACAATTTCGTGCAGCATTGCGTTCGACTGACCACAATAATCCAGCAATGCCTCCGCCGAGCCGAAATCGTAGGGCACATCGGCTTGCCCTTTCACAAGATCGTTATCTAACGGTTTTTCTAATTGCTGACGCGATGCTATAAACCCGCCGCCCGTCGAAAAATAGGTCTGGGCACGCAGCACATCACCAGCCTGGTTTAAGGCCATCATAGTCATGCCGTTTGGATGGAGGTCTGGTGCGGATTTATAATCAAAAATAATGTCAGCTTCGGGATCAAATTGAACGGAATGGGCGCCCGCAAGCTTCAAGTTTTTCTGCGCGTGAACCTGCTCTACTTGCTGGTCAGCTTTCGTGCTGTCTAGGGTTTCAGGTTCTAGTCCAAGTAAACCCAAAATCACAGCCTTTGGCGTTGCATGACCTGCACCTGTCAAGGCCAGCGACCCTTGTAATTCGACCACTATTCGCGCCGTATCTTTCAACACTCCGCGTTGGGCAAGACTATCAACAAACCGTTTGGCAATACGGATAGGCCCGACCGTATGCGAGCTGGATGGCCCGATACCAATGCGAAATATATCCAATACAGAAAGCATAATTAGCCTTTTTGACACGCGTCCATTATAGTGCGTGTATCAATTCCGTATTCTTTATACAAGCTTTGAACCGCCCCCGTTTGACCAAATGCGACACAACGCCTAGAGCGCAACCCCATTAACCTCTTAAAAAACAAAAAAGCCTGCCGGATCACTCCGGCAGGCTTTTTATGGTACGGGTGAGAAGACTCGAACTTCCACATCTCTCGATACCAGAACCTAAATCTGGCGCGTCTACCAATTCCGCCACACCCGCACAGGTAGGAAGAGCGCGGGAATTGCCAGAAATATCACCGGCGGTCAACACATTTATCACTGATGTTCTGCGTGCATTTTCAATGATGGACTGCATGCATGGGCGTTTTTTTCAAGGTATAATAAAGTGCGATAGCACCTGCTAGAATATTGGCGCTGGCCACGCCCATATATACCCCCGTCATACCGTATAAATGCACGCCGAACCAAATGAACGGCACCAACATTGCAAAGGAACGAATGATGGTAAATGTTAAACCGTAGCTAGGGCGGCCCAGTGCATTTAGCCCTGCAGCGGCCACGAAAACACTCCCATACCCGGCAAATGTCACCGGCACGATCCAGAAATATGCCCGAGCCAAGTCTATAACCGCCGGGTCTTTGGTAAACACTTGCGGCACCAAATTTGCCCCCAAACCCAACAGAACGCCAATAAATGCGCCCCAGGCGAAGCAAATCTTAAAGCAAAAGACAAAGGTCTCACGTACGCGATCCGTCAATCCTGCACCACCGTTCTGCCCCGTGACCGCGCCAATACAGGCGGACAAGGCATAGAGCAGGGTCAGGGATAACATTTCAACCCGGCTGACAACGGTGAATGCGGCCACTTCCGTGGTACCAAGATTGCGGGCAATAAAGGCTGTGACCAGTAAAATGGAGACAGGCACAATAACATTGGTGCCAGTGGCAGGTAGCCCAACCCGCAAAATAACAGCCCAAGATGCTGTTATTCGTTGCCATGTCAGCCCTGCGAACGACGCGGCTCTACGGTAATAAACAACAACAAATAACCCAAATACTGCCGCTAAGCCGTTCGCAATCAAAGTGGCCAGCGCCGCTCCCTCAATCTCCATGCGCGGAAACGGCCCAATACCGAAAATCAGTAATGGGTCGATGATAATATTGAGAACTGCACCGCTAATCATGATCGTGCTGGGTAATAAAGCCTCACCCCCGGCCCGTAAAATGTTATTGGTCATCATCGCCAACCCCATGACAATCAGTGCCGGAAGCGCGTATTTTAAATAAACCAACGCCAAAGGCTTAATCTCCGGTGTTACACCCATAATATCCAGTATACCAGATATGACAAAAAAACTCGCCAAGACAATAATTGTCATCACGGCGATGGTCAGTAAAATCGCGCTGGCGCCGTGGATTGCAGAAAGCTCGCGGTCTTTACGACCTATTGCTCTGGATATGGCCGACAATGTACCCGCGCCAAGCCCGATATTGACACTATTGCCAAAAAACACGATGGGAAAACAAAACCCAACCGCCGCCAATGCATTGGTCGATAGATGCCCTAGATAGATGGTGTCGACCACCCCCGCCGACATTAATGCCAAAATGGCCAGCCAAAACGGCCCGAGCATACGCAAAATATGGCGCGGAACCGAACCTTGGGTTAAGTCTATTGATTGTTTTGCCACTTAGTTTTCACGCCCGTCTGACGGTGCCAAAGACATATAAGCCGCCAAAACCGCCATGCGGGTGATTTCAGACGCTGGAGCGCCCAGCGTACAAATCTGTACAGGCTTCTCTAACCCCGTCAGGAACGGCCCCAGCACAGTGCTATCGCCAACAGCTTTCAAGAGTTTCGTGGAAATACTGGCCGAATGAATGGCTGGCATAACCAGTACATTCGCCGCCCCGCCGAGACGCGAAAATGGGTATGTTAAACTATGGTTCGGATTTAGCGCCACATCGGCGGCGATATCGCCTTCATAATCAAAGTCCACATTGCGGTCATCGAGAATTTTCACGGCATCACGGACTTTCTGCATCCGTTCTCCGGGCGGGTTGCCGAATGTGGAATACGAAATCAGAGCTACACGCGGAGTAAAGCCAAAAGAGCGGGCAAATTTAGCCGTGCATTCGGCAATATCAGCCAGTTCTTCTGCGCCCGGGAACTCGGTGATACTAGTGTCTGAAATAAACAGTGTCTGGCCCTTATTGACCACGATAGAGACACCCATAGTGCGGCGTTCTTTGGTGTAATCCATAACCAACCGTACATCGCGCAGGGCTTGGTCATAGCCGCGCGTCACGCCTGTTACCATGCCGTCTGCAAGACCGTGACTGAGGAGGAGAGCGGAGAATACATTGCGGTCATTATTGACCAAACGTTGCACATCGCGGCGCAGAAACCCTCTGCGGCGCAAGCGTGTATAGAGATGTTCTGCAAATTCAGCATTACGGTCGAACAATCGTGCATTGAGGATTTCCAGGGAGCCATCATCCTCTATACCCAGTAACTCCATATTGCCTTTGATTGGTTTCTCACGACCAATCAATATAGCCTTGCCCATGCCGCGCTGCTGGAACGAAAAGGCTGCGCGAATAACGGCAGGCTCTTCGCCCTCGCAAAACACAATCGTTCGCGGATTATCGGCGACTGTGGCCGCAATACCTTGCAAGAGAGCTGCCGTCGGGTCTTGACGTTGGGCAAGTGCGGCTCCGTAAGCATTCATGTCTTCAATAGGTTTGCGCGCGACCCCCGTATCCATGGCGGCTTGGGCTACGGCGGGCGGAATGCGCGAGATTAGACGCGGGTCGAATGTCGCGGGGATAATATATTCGGGCCCATATTTCGGGCGGTTACCATGATAAGCTGCGGCCACTTCTTCTGGCACATCTTCGCGGGCCAATTTGGCCACGGCTTTGGCGCAAGCTAGTTTCATTTCCTCATTGACATTGCGTGCGCGCACATCGAGCGCACCTCGGAAGATATACGGAAATCCGAGCACGTTGTTGACCTGGTTGGGATAATCACTGCGCCCCGTTGCGATAATGGCATCCGAGCGAACTTCTTTAATCTCTTCAGGCGTAATTTCAGGGGTCGGGTTTGCCATCACGAAAATAATTGGATTATCAGCCATGCTAGCGACCATGTCTTTGGTCAGAGCACCTGGCATAGATAAGCCGAGGAACACATCTGCCCCTTTAACCGCTTCTTCTTTAGTGCGCAAATCTGTGGCAATGGCATGGGGGGCTTTCCATTGGTCAACACCTTCGCGCCCTTGATAAATCACGCCTCTTGAATCTAGCGCGATAGCGTTTTCATCTTTAACGCCGAGGCTTTTTATCAAGGAAAGCACGGATATGCCCGCAGCCCCTGCCCCCGACAGCACAACCTTTATATCTTCAAATTTTCGCCCGGTTAGGTGACACGCATTAATAAGCCCGGCGGTTGCAATAATCGCCGTACCGTGTTGGTCATCATGGAATACGGGAATGTCCAGTTCATCGCGCAATGTTTGCTCTATGATATAGCATTCCGGCGAGCCTATGTCCTCTAGGTTAATGCCGCCGAATGTATTGCCGAAGCGTTTGACGCATTCAATAAACGCCTGCGGCTCTTCTTCCTCGACCTCTATATCAAAACTGTCAATATCTGCAAAGCGTTTGAACAATACCGCCTTTCCCTCCATGACGGGCTTGGACGCCATAGCGCCGAGATTGCCCATACCCAAGATTGCCGTACCGTTGGAGATAACCGCCACCATATTGCCCTTGGACGTATAGTCGTAAACACTATCCGGGTCGTCTGCGATAGCTTGCACGGGGACGGCGACGCCCGGCGAATAGGCCAATGACAAATCCCGTTGAGTTGCCATGGGCTTGGTAGGTGCCATAGCCAATTTGCCCGGGGTTGGCTTGGCATGAAAATCCAATGCCTGTTTATCCGTGATATATTTACTCGATGAATCTTGTGACATTTTCGCTCTCATTGTGTGCAGTGTGAGTAGTGTTCCTAGCCCGATTATGACTGCTTGGATAGACAAGAACGAGTATAGAGTATCAACAAATTTGGCGGTAGGCGTGATGAATTATTGTGCAAAGAGACAATTTACTGCACACAAATTCAGCAAATTTGCCGCTTTCGTAAAACCAATGAACAAATCATTAAATTTCTCTAGCTACAGCGCTAGATTCCATTAATTTCACGCGCGTCAATAAGGGTAGAGAATCATGAAAAAAATAGAAGCTATAATTAAGCCGTTCAAACTCGACGAAGTTAAAGAAGCGCTACAAGAACTTGGTATTCAGGGCATGACGGTTATCGAGGCTAAAGGCTTTGGTCGCCAGAAAGGCCATACAGAGCTTTACCGGGGCGCTGAATATGTTGTGGATTTTCTGCCCAAGATAAAAATAGAACTGGTCTTAGCCGACAGCATGGTCGAGCCTGCGCTAGAGGCCATTCAACAAGCCGCCAAAACCGGGAAAATAGGCGACGGCAAAATATTTGTCAGTTCGGTCGAAACCGCTATTCGCATCCGCACCGGAGAAACTGGCGACCAAGCTCTTTAATCTAAACCACATATTCAACACCAAACCAAAACGAGGAAATTATGCCAAAAGAAAATGCATCAGAGAAACTTTTAAAGAAAATTAAGGACGAGAATATCGGTTATGTAGATCTACGCTTTACCGATATTCGCGGTAAAATGCATCATGTAACATTTGATGCCAGCATGGTCGACGCAGATTTATTCGAAGACGGCACAATGTTTGACGGCTCCTCTATCGAAGGCTGGAAATCCATCAATGAGAGCGACATGGTTTTGATGCCCGATGCCTCCACTGCCGACATTGACCCGTTTTACCAGCAAGACACAATGACGATTTTCTGTGATGTGCTGGAACCAGACACTGGTGAAGCCTATAACCGTGACCCGCGCAGCACGTGTAAGGCAGCCGAAACTTATATCAAAACCGCAGGCGTTGGCGATACAGTTTACTTCGGCCCCGAAGCAGAATTTTTCGTATTTGATGATGTCCGTTGGGATACGTCACAAAACAATACCAGCTACAGCCTCGACAGCGTCGATGCACCGTACAATTCCAACACCAAATATAACGGCGGTAATATGGGCCACCGTCCAGGGCCAAAAGGCGGTTATTTCCCGGTTCCCCCGGTTGACCATGACCAGGATATGCGTACAGAAATGTTGGCCGTGATGACCGAGCTTGGCCTACAGCCAGAAAAACATCACCACGAGGTTGCGCCGTCCCAGCACGAGCTTGGCATGAAATTCTCGACGCTCTTGACTATGGGTGACCGGATGCAACTTTATAAATACATTGTCCACAATGTCGCCCACGCATATGGTAAATCCGCGACATTCATGCCCAAGCCAATCCACAATGATAACGGCACCGGCATGCATGTTCACCAGTCTATCTGGAAAGACGGCAAGCCATTGTTCGCGGGCGACGAATATGCAGGTCTGTCTAAATCTTGCTTGTATTACATTGGCGGTATCATCAAACACGCCAAAGCTATCAATGCTTTCGCTAACTCATCGACTAACTCTTACAAGCGCCTTGTACCCGGCTTCGAAGCCCCAGTTATGTTAGCATATTCCGCCCGTAACCGCTCTGCATCCGTGCGTATTCCGTGGTGTGCGTCACCTGCTGGCAAGCGCTTGGAAGTCCGCTTCCCGGATCCGGCTGGTAATCCGTATTTAACCTTTACGGCTCTGCTGATGGCTGGCCTTGACGGCATCAAGAACAAAATCCATCCGGGCGATGCCATGGACAAAGACTTGTACGACCTACCGCCGCAAGAAGCCGCCAACATCCCACAAGTTTGCGGTTCATTACGCGAAGCCCTAGAGAACCTAGACGCTGACCGCGACTTCTTAAAAGCCGGCGGAGTGTTCGACGACGACCAAATCAACGCCTATATCGAGCTAAAAATGGAAGAAGTCCACCGCCTAGCCATGCACCCTCACCCGGTAGAATTTGATATGTACTATAGCTGTTAGACTGCCAAGGCAATAAACGAAAAAACCCGGATGGCTCACAACCATCCGGGCTTTTTTATGAGATAAATTTTAATCCACGCCTATTGAATTATACCAGCCTTGCGGGATTCTTTTTTGCGTTCGTGTTCTAGCAAAAAGCGCTTGCGGATGCGGATGCTCTCTGGGGTCACTTCGACCAGCTCGTCGTCGTTGACAAATTCCAGCGCATATTCGAGCGTCACTTCAATCGGTGTCGTCAGGGTGACGGCTTCATCGGTTCCCGATGCCCGCACATTGGTCAGCTGCTTACCTTTGACCGGGTTAACCACCAAATCATTATCGCGGGTATGGATACCAATGACCATACCCTCGTAAACTGGGCTTTGGTGTCCGACCATCATTTTGCCGCGTTCTTGTAGATTGAACAATGCGAACGCTACGGCGGTGCCTGTATGCTTGGAAATCAAAACACCTTTGGCGCGTTTGCCAATCGTGCCGCCTGCGGCTGGGGCATATTTATCAAACACATGATACATCAGGCCAGAGCCGGATGTGGTAGTCATGAAGTCAGAGCGGAAACCAATCAGGCCGCGTGTCGGAATTTCGTAATCGAGCCGCACCCTGCCCTTGCCGTCCGGCACCATATCCTTGAGCATGCCTTTGCGCATACCAAGCTTTTCCATGATAGCACCTTGGTGCTCGCTTTGCACATCAAGGGTCAAGGTTTCCCAAGGCTCGCACAGCACATTATCTATGGTTTTATTGATAACGCGCGGCTTGGAAATCGCCAATTCATAGCCTTCGCGGCGCATGGTTTCGATCAAGATAGCCAAATGCAACTCCCCGCGCCCAGAGACTTTAAATTTGTCCGGGTCGTCCAATGGCTGAACTTTGAGGGCTACATTGTGGATGAGTTCTTTTTGCAGACGGTCGCCGATATTGCGCGAGGTCACATATTTACCTTCCTTGCCCGCAAATGGGCTGGTATTCACTTGGAAGGTCATAGAGATTGTCGGCTCGTCCACGCTGAGCGCTGGAAGCTGCTCAACCTTAGCAGGGTCACAAATACAATCGGAAATACCGAGCCTGTCAATACCGGTAAAGCAAGCAATATCGCCCGCATAAACCGCGTCCATTTCAATGCGCTCAAGCCCCATAAAACCGTAAGGCTGGAGCACTTTGGCTTTGCGGGTAATGCCGTCCGGTGCCACGACCATAACATTTTGCCCGCGCTTAATCGCACCGCGCAACACTCGGCCAATACCGATAACACCCGTATAGGACGAATAATCCAGCGCACTGATTTGCAAGAGGAGCGGCCCGTCCGGGTCAACATCCGGCACAGGCGTATGTTTGACGATAGCTTGGAACAAAGGCGTCATATCCGTGCCCTCGGTCTCGCTATCATCACTGGCCCAACCGTTTAGGGCAGAGGCAAAGACAACTGGAAAGTCCATTTGCTCATCATTAGCACCCAAGCGGTCAAACAGGTCAAATGTCTGGTCAACGACCCATTGGGGTCTGGCACCAACACGGTCAATTTTATTGACAACGACGATAGGCTTCAATCCCTGTTCCAGCGCTTTCTTGGTCACAAAACTGGTTTGCGGCATCGGGCCTTCGACCGCGTCCACGAGCAGAACCACGCTATCGACCATAGAGAGCACGCGCTCGACCTCGCCGCCGAAATCCGCATGTCCCGGTGTGTCGACAATATTAATGCGCCATTCAGTGCCCTCTGGGTCTGTCCACGCAATGGCGGTGTTTTTCGCAGTAATGGTAATGCCGCGTTCTTTTTCGATGTCGCCGCTATCCATGACGCGCTCGGCCTGTTCGCCGCGCTCGTCGAGCGTACCGGATTGGCGCAGGAGTTTATCCACCAGGGTCGTTTTACCGTGGTCAACATGGGCTACAATCGCTACATTGCGCAGCGTTTTAATATCATTATTCATAATTGGGCAGTCATAAGGGGCACCATTAGAGGTACAGTTTCAAATTTATTTGGCTCCCTTTAGGCGCAAAGCCTACAAAGTACCAGACATTTTTACTGCTATTACGCATCAACAATTTTGTCTAAGAAAGACGTGAGCATTTCCAACTCTGCTCCTGAAAACATTTCTTTCAGCTCTTGCTCCTGGCGTAATGCTTCGGGGGCAATTTTCGCGAACATCTCCCTGCCCTTGTCGCTTAATGACAAAGGCGCGGAACGGCCGTCTTGTTCGCTCACACCACGTTTGATTAAACCCCGTTCTAGCATTTTAGCGACGGCGCGGCTAACTGTGGTTTTATCCATGCCGGTTTTATCGGCCACCGCCTGCGCCGTCATCTTTGCACAACTCGCCAAAACCGCCATGACCCGCCATTGGGTACGGCTTAATTTATAAGGCGCATAGGTTTTGGCGATACGCTTTGATACCGCATTAGCCGCTACGGATAAGCGGTAAGGCAGAAAATCTTCGAGGTTGAAATCGGGTTTGCTCATAGTTCGTTTTAACGTCCAATAACCATATTTCAAAGAAAAAACAGATTTGTCCGTTTTTTAACGCATATAGTCATTTACGCCACTTGTGAAATATTAGCTACTCCGCATTCTAGCTCAAAAGGAGACCATTATGAAGAGTGCAGTATCCCAAATTCCCGCCGCCCCGTCCCATTTAGCAATGGCGCATTTCGAAGCCCGCCTAACTTTTGAAGCCGATTGCTGGGACACTCATGCCGCCATGAAAGCTGGGCAAATGGACTTTGTCCTCATCGACGTGCGTAGCCCGGCCATGTATGCAGACAGCCACATCCCCGGCGCCGTAAACCTGCCTCACGGGAAAATGATTAAGCGCCGTATGGACGCCCTCTCGGAAAAATGGCCAGATGACACTTTGTTTGTGGTCTATTGCGCCGGCCCCCACTGTAATGGAGCCAATAAAGCAGCCATACGTTTGGCGGCGCTCGGTCGCCCCGTCAAAGAGCTTATTGGCGGCATGACAGGTTGGGCGGATGAAGGCTTTGATTTTGCCACTGGTTCTGAGCCTGGCTGCGTGTAATTTCAGGCCATGAATATAGCCACTCTCAAACGCTTCCACAAAGCATGGGCAGATAAAGATATGCAAGAATTGGCCGCCTGTATGACAGACAATGTGGTATATTCCGCATCGGTTGGCGCAAATTTGGGCGAGACATGGCGCGGCAAGCGGGACGTGCTGGCGGGTATAGAAAAAATGATTGCCCATGATGATGCAATTGCGCAAATTGGGGATTTGCATATTACCGGGAATTATATTTTCACCACATGGGTTTACCGCGCTAAAACCACAGGGGAGACAACCGCCAAGGGCTGTGATATTTTCCGGTTCAAGGACGGACTTATTGCCCACAAAGATGCCTATAGGAAAGTGACACTATGAATGATTTCACCATCAGGTCCTTTACCAAAGATGACATCCCGCAAGTATTAGAGATGATGCGCGGGCTAGCGGTGTTCGAGAGCTATATTGACGATTTTGTCGTTGACGCGCAAACCTTAACCGAATGGGGGCTAGGTGAAAATCCGAAGTTTCATGTTTATGTCGCAGACGCTGGCGGCGAACTGCTCGCCTATGCCGCCTGTTACGAAATCCCATTTACACTGGATTGCCGTCCGACACTTGTCTTGAAAGAAATGTTCGCACGGCCACAAGCACGCGGCACAGGCGCAGCGGGCGGCGTTATGCAAGCGGTCATAGACAAAGCCAAATCCATAGGCGCAGGCCGGATAAATTGGCTGGTTCTACCAGACAATGAGCGGGCCAAAAAATTCTACACCAAACACGGCGGCAACCACGACACAGACTGGCATCATTGGCATATCACATTTTAGGACAATTTCGCACAATCGCGTTTTGCCTCTTCACTTATTCGCTCATGTGCGTAGAGATATTTTGAACAAGTGAGGATGTGATGATGAAGAGTTTGAACCCGGCCACTGGCGAAATGATTAAAGAATATACGGCACTGGACGCAGACGGTATTGAAGCCGCTCTGCTACAGGCCGATATGGCCTTTGCAGATTGGTCAAAAACCGATTTGGCCGTGCGGGTGCAATTGATCCGCGTCCTTGCCGACATTTTAGAACAAACCGCAGACGCGTCCGCCTTGCTCATGTCCACCGAAATGGGCAAGACAATAACGGCGGGACGTGCCGAAGTGGTAAAATGCGCCAAATATTGCCGCTATACGGCGGATATGGCGCACGCATATCTGGCTGACGAACATGTGCAGACCGAATATAAAAAATCCTTCACCCGTCCCCTGCCCCTCGGGACTATTTTGCTGGTTATGCCGTGGAATTTCCCGTTCTGGCAGGTTATCCGCGTGGCGGTTGCTGCCATTCTTGCGGGCAATACCTGCTTGCTGAAACACGCATCTAACGTGCCGGGCTGCGCATTGCAGCTCGAAGATTTATTCACCAAAGCAGGCTTCCCGAAAGGCGTGTTTCAAACGCTTCTGGTTGGCTCTAGCAAAGTCGCAGCTATTTTGGCCGATGAGCGCATTATGGGTGCGTCTGTGACAGGATCTGAACGTGCCGGTTCTGCCGTCGCATCCACATGCGGAAAATATATCAAACCATGTGTCCTAGAGCTGGGCGGTGCGGATCCGTTTATCGTCATGCCGAGCGCTGACCTAACCGCCGCTATTGACCACGCCATTACGGGGCGTATGCGCAATAACGGCCAATCTTGTATCGCCGCCAAGCGCCTTATCATACACGCAGATATTTATGATGAATTCAAGGCCGGGTTTATGGCCAAGGTCAACGCCATTAAATTGGGCGACCCACTGGACGACAACACAGATATGGGGCCGATCTCCTCAAGGCGCGCCCTCGCAGAGGTTACAGAGCAGATGGCAACCGCCAAAAACCAAGGCGCGACCATCACCCATGGTACACAGGTCTTGCCCGACCAAGGCTATTATATGCGGCCAGCTATTATCGAAGACATGACCAAAGCCATGGACATATACGGTCAGGAAATTTTTGCCCCCGCCGCTATGTTATTCAAAGTAAAAGACCTGGACGAAGCCATCGCTTTGGCCAATGATAGCCAACTGGGCTTGGGTTCCGTTTTATTCTCGAATAATGAGAGCGAGCATGAGCAAGCAATCAATGAGCTTGAGGCTGGTTCCACCTTCATCAACCGATTTTGCAGCTCCGATATCCGTATGCCGTTCGGCGGCATCAAACGCTCAGGTTTTGGCCGCGAAATGGCCAAACAAGGCCTACGCGAATTTACCAATCTCAAGACGATAATTATTGCTAATTAAGGCTTGCCCAAAAACCCTATTGGCGTATTTAAATGGAAACACTTTTACGAGGGCATTATGGCTGATACTTACGGGAAATTTAACTGGGAAGACCCGCTGAATTTAAACGGACTGTTGTCCGAAGAAGAAACCATGGTCATGGATAGCGCCCGCGCCTATTGTCAAGGCAAATTGATGCCCCGGATATTAGACGCTAACCGCCACGAGACATGCGACCCAGAAATCTTCCGCGAGATGGGGGCGCTTGGCTTGCTGGGCTCAACCATAGAAGGCTATGGCTGTGCTGGACTTAATTATGTCACTTACGGGCTTGTGGCTCGCGAGGTTGAGCGAGTTGATAGTGGCTACCGCTCTATGATGTCGGTGCAATCTTCCTTGGTCATGCACCCGATTAACCAATTTGCAACCGAAGAAACCAAGCAAAAATTCCTACCAAAACTCGCCAGTGGTGAATATATTGGCTGTTTCGGCTTGACCGAGCCGGACGCGGGTTCCGACCCTGGCTCCATGAAAACCCGGGCTAAATCCGTAGACGGCGGCTATATCTTAAACGGCGCGAAAATGTGGATCACCAATTCCCCTATCGCTGATGTATTTGTTGTCTGGGCGAAAGACGACGCTGGCGACATTCGCGGCTTTGTGCTCGAAAAAGATATGGAGGGTTTGTCTGCGCCAAAAATTGAGGGCAAATTCAGCTTACGCGCCAGTATTACCGGCGAGATTGTCATGCAAGATGTGTTCGTGCCGGAAGAAAATAAATTCCCGGAGATTAAAGGCCTGCGCGGCCCGTTCTCGTGCCTGAACAAAGCCCGTTACGGCATTGCTTGGGGCAGTATGGGCGCGGCGGAATTTTGCTGGCACGCGGCGCGGCAATATACCCTAGACCGCAAACAATTCGGCAAACCCTTGGCTCAAACCCAGCTGATCCAGAAAAAACTGGCCGATATGCAAACTGAAATCACTCTCGGCCTACACGCCGCCCTACAGGCCGGGCGCTTGATGGATAAAGGCGAGCTGGGCATTGAAGCCATATCCCTGATTAAACGAAACAATTGCGGCAAGGCTCTCGACATAGCTCGCACAGCTCGCGATATGCACGGCGGCAACGGCGTCTCAGACGAATTCCACGTCATCCGCCACGCAATGAACCTCGAAGCCGTCAACACATATGAAGGCACCCACGATGTCCACGCGCTAATATTAGGCAGAGCCATTACCGGATTGCAGGCGTTTTTCTAGGCGTCCTTTCATCCCATTGGTGAGACGTTTTTTATGGATTCAGATGTATGTTAATTTACTATATTGCCGCATGAGAGAATTATTTTTTCCAACCGGTATTCAGTAAAGTTTGCTCACCATCTGCATCGAGCGGTATGCCAACCAGCAACCCATCTATGAATTGATCAATGACAGCGTCAGAATTGCCAGAAGCAGTACGAAACCCGCCTTCATAGCTACGTTCAGTTTGGTTAAGCATAAGCACATTCCAAACCGAACCATCTCGGCACGCCACGCCGCGCGCGGCTGATTGAGTGGTTTGAGCTTTAAACTCGCGGCAATAACTACCATCATTGGAAGTAAAGGTAAGAATAGGTTTTATTTCCAGACTTTTATCTTTCCCATACCTCACATTGGTGGCGCTCGGCGTGGTTTCCAAAACCCCAAACAATGGGTTGTCTGCCGCTATCACGCCTGTCATTTGAGCGTAAAGAGCGCCTTGGTCTATTGAGGCAAGTGTCATGCCGCGCCCCACCGTCAAGCCTAGCATCATGGCAAAGCTAGCAGCAAGCGGCGCAACCCACTTTGATAAAGAAAGCTTTGCACGCTTTTGCATGAGCGGAACAACATTTCGCGTTCCATTATCATTGGTGGCAGCATGCGTGTGGCTTACCTGTGGCTCTAGCAAGGCCAGAATATGATCCGGGATAGGCTGGTCAAGTTCGGTGCTATAAGAAGCTTTCACAGCCTCATTGGCCTCTTCCAAGCTGGCGAGGCGTTCTGAGAGTTTGGCATTGGCGGAAAGTTCTAATTCTAGCGCTTCGCTTTTATCACGGCTTAATTGGCCATCTAAAAATGCCGATAAATGTTCATCTGTATATTTCATAATCTTATGCCCTAAATGCATCATTTGTGGAGTACGGAGACGTACTTGGATCCGGCGTAAACATATTAGCAAGATTGCGGCGCGCACGCGCCAAGCGGCTCATAACTGTGCCTATTGGGGTTTCAAGGATTTCTGCGGCCTCCTTATATGAAAACCCCTCAATCGTTATAAGGGATAATACTATCCGCTGCTCGTCCGGTAAGTTTTCCATCGCATCTTTAACCTGTTTTAATTTCATCCGTCCCATAATTTCCCTTTCCCACTCCGGGCGATCATGCAACGTAATATTGCCGCTGTCTGTCGCATTGTTGCGCACTCTTCGCGCTCTAATCTCGTCAATCCAGATGTTTTTACACACTCTGAACATCCACCGCTTCATATCTGCGTCGTCTGGAATTCCTTTTTTAAGGATCCGCTCGACCGTATTTTGTAATAAATCATCAGCATCCGCACGGTTGCGGGTTAGCGAGACCGCGAAACGCTGAATATGGGGTAGAACTTCGAGCATTTCCTTGCGCTCTTGGTTTTGATCCATTTTCATTACAGTTCACCTTATTGACGTGTCACATACGAGGTTTATTCCCGAACAGTGAGATTTTATTCAGTATGTTATTTTTGGGGAGGAGCGGGCAAGGGTTTGATAAGGCCATAACCATAAATCTTGTCGTAACCTTGTGGACCCAAGTCCAAGGCATTGTTTTGCAAATCACTAATAATCTGCTGGGTGGGTTTATCATAACTCGAATTTGTAGCGGCTATTATAACAGCGGCGAAAGGTGCAGCAAAGCTTGTGCCGCTGGATGTTTGGTATGCGCCATTACCCGAAGCATTACGAATAGCCACGCCTGGGGCTGCAAAATCCACATGAGGCCCTCGATTTGCCAGGCGGTAAATATTATTCTGGTCGTTTACAGCGGTCACTGCGATAACGTCTTTATACCCTGCCGGATATAAAGGCTTGGCAGTGGGGCCATCATTGCCAACGGCCGCAATGATTATAGCCCCCCTCGACTGCGCACTTTTAATAGCAGATTCGAGCACAGCATTTGCCGGACCTGCCAAGCTCATATTGATAATATTAACATCGTTATCGATCATCCAATCAAGGGCTTGCACGAGGTTTTCTGTTGTAGCCCGTTCGCCGCCCGTTGGCGATTTAAAGAAAACCGAGGCGGCATAAAGCTCGGCTTTGGGGACAAGGCCGCGATATGACCCGGACTCGCCCACCAAGATAGAGGCAACAGAAGTACCGTGCTTTGGTCGCTTGAATTGATAGGAAACGAAATCTTGTGTTTTAATCCTCGCGCCTTCAAAAACCGCATGTTCGGCCATAATACCCGTATCAATCATTCCGATTTTCAAGTTTGCACCAAGGTCAAATGGGGCTATATCCAACATGGCTCTCGGTTCAACCCCAGCACCAACGGTCCGCCCCTTACCGCTTTTTGTACCGTATAGATGATTGTAATCAACTTGTGTTGACGGTGAGAAATTTGAGATGTCGCGTTGAACCCGCCGTAAATTATATCCTGCCGGTGCCTCTATGCGTGCCAGCATTTTATCAAGGCCGCCGAGATATGTTATTTCGCTTGCCGTATATCCGCGCTGCGAAAGATCATTAAGTTCTTTTGGGTCGACTAAAATCAACCATTCACCGAGTACGGCTAAGTTTCCATCAAAATCTTCCTGCGCCGCAAAGGAATCTGCACTTTGCTCATTACTGCCAAATCCTTGGGGCGTATTATCGCCACTTGAATCTGAGCCAGGATCCCCACCATTAGTGTTCGAGCCGTTGTTGTCGTCACCATCACCATCACCATCACCATCATCACCATCACCATCATCGTCATCGTCACCATCATCGTCGCCATCATCGTCGCCATCATCGTCGCCATCATCGTCGCCATCATCACTGGCTCCGGTACCGCTATTGTCCTCGCTATCGTCTTCATCCTCAGACTCATCTTCTTCAGACTCGTCTTCTTCAGACTCGTCTTCTTCAGACTCATCTTCTTCAGGCTCATCTTCTTCAGGCTCATCTTCTTCAGGCTCGCCTTCCTCGGGTTCGTCTTCTTCAGGCTCGTCTTCCTCGGGTTCGTCTTCTTCAGGCTCGTCTTCCTCGGGTTCGTCTTCTTCAGGCTCGTCTTCCTCGGGTTCGTCTTCTTCAGGCTCATCTTCCTCAGGTTCATCTTCTTC
>Ga0256839_1000829_pt1 | contig 39529 bp, 35 predicted proteins | sample 354166metaG_FD_185968 | JGI IMG/M metagenome (GOLD analysis project Ga0256839, IMG submission 185968) | Hydrothermal vent microbial communities from Mid Atlantic Ridge, Atlantic Ocean - 354-166 | ecosystem: Environmental > Aquatic > Marine > Hydrothermal vents | place: Atlantic Ocean: Mid...
CGGCGCAGCTCGGCGCTGATCCACTCGTAAGCGGCCTCTCGGGCCGGGGTCTCGAAGCCGAGGGCCTGGGTGCCTTCCAGGAAGGCGCGGATTTCCTCCAGAGTCTGGAGCCCTTGGGTCTTTAGGGTCACGATCATCATCCTCCGATGATGCCCGTTCCCGGACCCGCCTTCAGGCTCATGTCACGTTGGAATCACGCGCCCCTTTCAGGCTCATGTGTCATTGGAAAAGGCTCGCGCTTGACAGCGGCGCGGTCAATCCGTACCATTTTGCGCCTTTTCCAAGCCGATTCTTTTGGAGTACAGGCCGATATGAAGACGTTTAGTGCGAAACCCGCCGAGGTTGAGCGTGATTGGTACGTGATCGACGCGACAGGCAAGACGCTGGGGCGTATGGCCACGGAAATCGCCCGTCGCCTGCGTGGCAAGCACAAGCCCGAATACACCCCTCACGTGGACACCGGTGACTACATCGTGGTCGTCAATGCCGAGAAGGTGCATGTCACTGGCAACAAGGCCAAGAACAAGCTCTACCACCGTTACACCGGTTATGTCGGCGGCCTGCGGACCACTACCTTCGAAAAGCTGGTGGACGCCGCTCCCGAGCGCATCATTCAGTCGGCGGTCAAGGGCATGCTGCCGAAGAACCCGCTGGGTCGCGCCATGTTCCGCAAGCTGAAGGTCTATGCGGGCCCCGAGCATCAGCACGAAGCCCAGCAGCCGAAGCCGCTGGAAATCTAATTCTCAAAGCGAACAGAAAGCATCATGGCAGATAAACAGTATTACAGTACCGGTCGTCGCAAGAGTTCCACGGCGCGCGTTTTCCTCAAGTCGGGTTCCGGCAGCATCACCGTCAACGCCCGTCCCCTGGATGAGTATTTCGGCCGCGAGACCGCCCGCATGGTGGTGCGTCAGCCGCTGCAGGTGGTGGATATGCCCGAGAACTTCGACATCAATGTCACCGTCAAGGGCGGTGGCAACGGTGGCCAGGCCGGCGCCATTCGTCATGGCATCACCCGCGCCCTGATCGAGTATGACGAGACCTTTCGTTCGCCGCTGCGTCGCGCGGGCCTGGTGACGCGTGATGCCCGTCAGGTCGAGCGCAAGAAAGTGGGTCTGCACAAGGCGCGCAAGCGTCCGCAGTTCTCCAAGCGTTAAGTCGTTGCTGTCGCCGGGTCCTGTCAGGGGTCCGGCGGCGCGCGCCGGAGCTGTTCGGCGCGCTGATGTTGCCGGTTCCTTCCGGCGTCCTTTACTGGCGGATCGTCTAACGGCAGGACAATGGACTCTGACTCCATTAATCTAGGTTCGAATCCTAGTCCGCCAGCCATCTTTTTTCTTCCCATATAAAGCTCTCATCATTGCTTTCCGCTTTGCGCGCGCACCTGCCTGCGCGAGTAGAATCTTTGCGCTTTATTTGCGCCCGCTGCTTGCATCGATGATGGCTGCTGGTATAAGTTGCCGCGACGGCGGTGCCTTGCGGCGCCCGTGATTCCCAATGGAGACATGTAATGGTTGTACGGCACAGGCTTGCTGCCTCAGTTGCTTTGCTTTTCACCCCGCTGGTGGCCCTGTCTGCCGATGTCAGTGTGTACGGTTCCGCCAATGTGGAGATGGCCTCGTATCAGGACAAGTGGCCGGAGGGCGTGACGAGGGTCGCGGATTATCCGGAGAAGGACGGGCTGCGCCTTGAAGACAATACGCGTGGTCGTTTCGGCATCAAGGCAGCGGAAGACCTTGGGGGCGGCATGTCCAGTTTTGCCAGGTTCGAGTGGGAGCTGAGCACCGTCACGAATACTTCGCCGAACGCCGCCGACGGCAGTAATGCGTCATTGACCCGGCGCATGTCCTATGTGGGGCTGGCCGGTGGTTTTGGCGCCGTGATGGCGGGCAACCTGAAGTCGCCCTACAAGTACACCGGAGGCGTCAAGTATGACCCCTTTGTCACCACATCGCTCGAGGCGCGAGGCAATGGCGGGATGAGTGGCGGGGAGTTCGGCCATGAAGACTTTCTCGACAGGATGGTTGCCTACGAGTCACCGCGAAGCGGTGCGTTGAGAGGACGCATCGCCTATGGTTTCGAGCGGGAAGACAACGCGCTTTCGCTGGACCTGCTGTTCAGGCGGGAAGCCTGGGAAGTGTTTGTCGCCTACTTCGATTCGGGCAAGCGGGCGAGGCTCACGGATCCCGCGGATTTGACGTCGAGCCAGCCGTTTGACTACCGGGCGGCGAAGATCGGCGGCCAGTACCGCAGTGAAAACGAGGCGCACCGGCTTTCCCTGCAATATGAATACATCGAGGATGCTTCAAGCGGCGTCACAAGCAAGCCCTCGCTGTGGTTTCTGGGCTACCAGTTCAAACTTGGCAAGCTGCTGCTGGCGGTTCAGGGCGGACGTTCGAGTGGTGCGGCGCTGACGACGCCGGATAGCGATTATGCGGCCGCTGGCGCCATCTACAAGTTCAGTCGCGAGACAAGGATTTATACGGGGTATCGTTACAGCAAGGATCTTGAGGCCGTCTTCACCTTTGGTCTGCGCAAGGATTTCAGGTCTTGATTTGTTGGCGGGGGCTGGCGGCGACCGCTGCTGCTTGGTGATACCGGACGTCTCGCAATAAATTATCCGGAGTGAAAAGGGTGAATCTGCATATGCTGTTTCGTTTGAGTCTGACTCTGGCCTTGCTGGGGCTGCTGGCCGCTTGCACCACGGGGGGGGTGAAAGAGAAAGCGGAAAGACTCTACTGGCCCAAGCCGCCGGAGCAGCCACGCTTTGTCTTTGAGGCAAGTCTGAGAAGCGAAAAAAGCTTGAAGCCTACAAGTGCCGCGGACAGGTTGCGTTACAGAATTTCCGGCTATGTCGAAAAAGACGAGCTGTTCATGAAGCCCTTTGGCGTTGCGGCTCATAATGGCTCGGTTGCAGTGACTGACACGGTGTTGAGGCGCGGCTTCATTTTCAATTTCTGGCGCCAGAAGGTTTACACCTTTGGCGTCGTGGGACCGGAAGGCGTGCTTGTGAAGCCAATGGGCGTGGCCATGGATGCGCAACAGAATATCTACGTGGCCGACACCGGTGTTGGTAGGGTGATGATTTATGACGCCTTGGGGATGTATCTGCGCGCCGTGGGGGATGCGGAGGACTTTGACCGGCCTGTCGGGGTTGCGGTCACGGCCGACGGGAGTCGAATCTATGTGATCGATGCTGGCGGCATTGACAGCCAGCGCCACCGGCTGGTGATTTATGACGGTGAGGGCCGACGGCTGGCCATTGTCGGCAAGCGTGGAGCAGGTGAGGGAGAGTTCAATTTACCGACACATGTTGCGGTGGCACCGGACGGCACGGTCTATGTCCTCGACAGCGGCAACTTCCGTATCCAGGCGTTTTCGCCCGACGGCCGGTTTTTGCGCAGCTGGGGGAAGGTCGGGCGAAATTTTGGTGATCTCGCCCGGCCCAGGGGACTTGCCACGGATGGCGAGGGCAATGTCTATGTAACCGACGCCGCGTTTCGAAATTTCCAGATATTCAACCCGCGTGGACAGTTGCTGCTCTCTATCGGAGAGGAAGGACTGGAAGACAAGCCGGGTCAGTTCGCGCTACCAGCGGGTATCGCCGTGGACGAGCGCGGGTTTGTTTATGTTGTGGATCAGCTGTTTCTGAAGATCGATGTATTCCGGCGGGTGCCTGAGCAAGAGGCGCTCAGCATCATGGCTACCGAGGCTGTTTTTCGCTGATTGTGCTGTAAAAAAGGAGCGGCCTGTTTTTTTATTTTAGTTTTGTGACGGGGGTCACAGTTTTGGCAGGGCGGGCGTGTTGCGAAATGGTGCGGGTTGTATGTAATTAATTGTTTTTCAATGGCTTTTTGGTGGTATTGCATCCTGTCATTTCTGCCCGCGCACGCGTGCGGTTTTTGTCTTTTCGGGGCTGTTGTGTTGACATGGGTTTTGGCTGCGTGCTAAAAATACAAACCATTACAGGAGTAGCGTAATAGCCCGTGTCTGGTTGTTTTTTGTCGCGGGGCCGTTTAATAGCCAAGAAGTAAATTTCGAGACCATAGGGGGTTTCTGATGAAGCAAAGAATATTACTGAAGTCGGTAGTTGCGGGAGCGGTCTTGGGCTTGACTGCGGTTGCGACGAGCAGCGCGGTCGCCGGGATCGCCAACACCAAGCATAATCTCGGCGCGCAGGGTACCGGTAACAACAGGGTGACGGACACGGAAGAGATCTGCATCTTCTGTCACACACCACATGGCGCCGACACCGGCAACAATGTCGCCGTGCCGCTGTGGAACAAATCCCTGCGGGATCCGGCCAGCTACACGACCTATGATGACCTGGGAACTTCCACTTATGATGCGGCACAGGGCCAGATCGGTTCCGTGACGCTGGCCTGTTTGTCTTGCCATGACGGCACCCAGGCGATCGACAACATCATCAACGCGCCGGGATCCGGCATGTATGACGCGACTGGCGGCGGTGTTGGTGGCAGGGCCTGGACCTGGGAGACGGGTGCCACTGGCATGACCGTTGACACCACGGGCACGCTGCTCGGTGGCGTAATCACCAACCTCGGTACTGACCTGACCAACGACCATCCGGTCAGTATGCAGTATGGCGGTGGTGGTGTTTCCGCAAACAGCACGGGGCCGCTGCGTGACTCGGACTTCGTGATGCCGAAGAGGGTGCCTGGGCTCGATCGGTGGTACATCGATAATGATTTCATGGCGACCAACGGCGGCGGTGTTTCTCAGACGGACGTGCTTGATGTGTGGGACTTCAAGCTCTACACCCGAGTTACGCCTGTTGGAAGCGATGCGAGAGGCGTCGCGTTTGCGGGCGAGGCAGAACCCTTCGTGGAGTGCGGCTCCTGTCATGATCCGCATCTGGAGACGACGACCTTCCTGCGTATTTCCACCCAGGCACAAGGTGGTGGCATGTCCAATGCTGGAAGTCAGATCTGTCTCGCGTGTCACACGAAATAGAGCGGGCTTGATTTGTAGCTGAGTCAATAAGGCTGGCAGCCGTGTGGGGCAACCCGCAGGCTGCCAGCCTTTTCTTTTACTGTTCAAGAAAATCGATAGTGGGTACAGACATGTCTGCTCGTTTGCAATTTCTTCTTTTGATATGTTCGGCATGGGTGCTGATGGCTTCTTTGGCGCACGCGGCAGATGCCGATGGCAAGGTGTCGCAGGAAGAGGCCGAAAAGGGTGAGGAAGCGCGGTTGAGCTATCTCGCCATCATTGATGGCGAGGAGATTCCGCTCGGCGAGTACGTGTCTGCGTTGCGCCGCGGGATGCAGGAGCGCTTCTATCACGGGACCATTCCGGAGGAAGAGCAGAAGAAATTCTACAAAGAGGTGGCTGATGAATTGATTCAGCAATTTTTGCTGGCAAGGGAGGCGAAAAGGCGAGGTATTCAGCCGGACTCCGATGCTGTGGAGGCAGCAATAAAACGATACGACGAAAGATTCCAGGACGACCCGGAGTGGGCTGCCGCCAGGGATCAGGTGTTGCCGCGGGTCCGCGGCAGACTGGAGGCGGAAAGCCTGGTGCAGCGGCTGGAGGAGCAGGTAAAGGTCGTGGAAAAGCCGACCGCGTCGGAATTGAAGGCGTTTTATGAAGCCAACAAGGATTTGTTTACGACGCCTGAGCGTATAAAGGTATCCCTGATTCTGTTGCGGGTAGATCCATCATCGACCAGCGAGGTTTGGCGGCAGGCGCGTGAAGAGGCGTCTGCCATTGTGGATCGCCTGAGCAAGGGCGCTGATTTCGCAGAATTGGCGAGGATTCATTCCAGTGACGAGTCCGCCCAGAATGGTGGTGACATGGGGTATGTGCATGTTGGAATGCTGGGTGACAATGCGCAACAGGTTCTGGATATAATGGAAGTTGGCGATGTTTCGGCGCCGGTAGTCATGCTGGAGGGGATCGCCATTTTTCGTCTGGAGGATCGGATGAAACCAGAGTTGAATCCCCTTGATGCGGTGCGTGAGCGCGCGGAACAGCTGTATCTGCGCGAAAAGGGCAAGCAGAACTGGGAAAATCTGGCTGCCGAGTTGCGGGCGAAAGCGGAAATCAAGGTCAATGACGCCCCCTGGCGCTGACAGCTCGGGGTGTTGGTCAAGATGTCTGGTGGGTCGGTGGCGGCTTCGTTGCGGGTACCTGTTGACGATCGATCGCAAATCATAGCCATCCGCTTCCAGGCCTTGGGGAGGCTTGGGGCGCTCTTGAGTTCATTCGGTTAGCGGGGGGGGGATGTGCCAACTGATCAACAGGGTGCGGCCTGATAATCTCGGGCTTTTTTCATGACTAGTTACGTGTTGTTTCGTGGCTGCCCTGCTGCGCGCTTTGGGGCCGTGGTTTCCGTGGCGGGCTGTGTGCTTCTGCTCATGGCGCCCTTTGGTGCCGCGCAGGCAGCTTTTACGTCGTTGATACCGTTGAACTGGGGAGGAAATCTGACATATGGCTATGGCTATGTGAGTGCAGCTTCCGAGTCAGAGCAGATGCAGCTTCGCGGTACGGTTAATGCGGCGGGATATGTTTGGCAGCCCTGGTTTGCTACCACGTCCGCGACATTGAGTCTTGGCCTGACCAACACGCAGTCCACAACCTCCAGGAGTGATTCCAGGACGACAACAGGCGCTTTTACCTTCAACGTTTTTCCACATAGCCGTTTTCCTTTCTCCTTGGTATATACGCGCAGCGACAGCCGCACCGCTGCTTTCTCCGACCTGTCACAGCTCACGGGCAGTGTCTATTACCGACTGTCTCGCTGGTCGCTTCGTCAGTCGTATACCTCGCGCACGGGGGCCTTGTCCGCTCTCTGGTATTATCGCAGTGACCTTTCCGGACTAACTGGCTCCTCGTTGTCGGAATCCTATGGTATTACCCATCAGGTGAGGTCGGCGCCCAATACACTGTCTTTGGCGGCAAATTTCACTACCAGCAAGAGCTCCGAAAGCCGTTCAAAGCCCAAGTCTTCCTCTCTCTCGCTCAATCATATCTACACGCCTGGGCCAGAAACCGGTGTGACCAATCTGTTGACATATGTGGAGACGGATGCGGGGGATGGCGTTTCGGGTGCAACGATAACTCAAGGCTCGAGTTCCTTTTACTGGCGTCCGGAGCATCGGGCGCTGTCTGTGTCGGGCGGCGTTCGGGCTTCCAAGTCGGAGCCGGCAGGCAGTGGCTCGGGGCGGCGGAGCCTCAACAGCAACATCGGTGCCAATTATCGTATAACCCGTCGGGCGAGTGTCCGGGCAGGGTTGACGATTGGGACTGCGGAAAGCGACACCTCTCAGTCATTGACCTCGAGTCAGTCAGTGGGCGCAAGCTATGCGTCACACCGCTACCCATTGGGCGCCGGGCTTGATTGGATGTGGCAGGCATCAGGAAGTGCTGGCAACAGTTTCTCGCGGACAGACTCGTTGGGGGTAAAGGAGACGAGCAGTGTTCGCTCGCTCGGCGGTGGTCTTTCTCACAGCCTTGCCGGGCAGTGGGGGTTGGGGCGCACCAGTTCGCTGAGCGCCAGCTTCTCCCAGAGTGCTTCGGCTAGCAAGAGTTCTGCTGTCAGTGAGGCAACCCGCACAGTGAGCAATAATCTTAATCTGAGCAGCAATTATCGCGGCAGGCGGGGCGCCACCTATGGGAGCATTCAAGTGTCGGACTCGCGCTCAACGGGGGCTGGGGCGTCGCAGTTTCAGCGGGCGGCCTTCACGCTATCGCAGGATCTGGTTATCAATCGTTTGAGCAATCTCATTGCCAATCTTTCCCTTACGGCCAATCGTCAAGAGTTTGAGAACGTGTCTGGCGGGACGGAGACCGGTTATCGACGCTTTGGCAGTCTCGGACTTTCCTATCGGCACCAGCGTCCCTTTGGCATCTATAATCTGCGATTTCGCTCCCGATTCAGTGGTAGCAAGGAGATCGGCAATGATATTCCCTCGCAGAGACTGGACTGGGATAACCGTTTTCAATACAGTTTAGGACTTCTGAGCATGTCGGCGGGCTTTCGCTTGACCCAGTATGGCGACGGTGAGCCCACGAAATCACTGAATTTTCAGGCTACCCGCAGCTTTTGATGTGGGGTAACATGCGCGAGTTGCACTGACAATAATTATTCGGTTTCTGTATTTTTGATTTAATGACGATGGAGGGAGGCTCTATGTACAAGTCGGCACTTATTGGCTTGCTGAGTATGTTGGCTGCTATGGTGCTGCCGCAGGCGGCACATGCTGAGTACGGCGATGTGGTTATGAACAACTACTCGGATGCGGCGGGTATGCGCCCCGTGGTATTTCCGCATTGGTATCACCGGATTCGCTTTCGTTGCAAGGTCTGCCATGCGGATCTTGGTTTCAAGTTCAAGGCTGGTGGCAACAAGATCACCATGGCCAAGATCATAGATGGTCAATTCTGTGGTGCCTGTCACAATGGTGAGATTTCCTGGTCCGTTGAGAACTGCGGCATGTGCCATTCGGGTATTTCCGGGACGCCGACCCATATTGATGGCAGTACCGTCCAACGACTGGTTGCGCCGACTTATAAAAAGCTCGGCAATTAGTAAGCTTACAACGAAGGGTTATTACAATGAAAATGAAACAATTCTTCTTGGGGGTTGTGGCTTTGAGCGTGTTGCCGGTCGTTGCTGTTCGGGCAGAGGCTGCTCAGCCGCCATTGAAAGAGGTGAAGGCCGCGAAAGGCCATGTAAGCTCGGCAAACACCTTTAACCGCTTGTTGAAAAAGCCGAAAGCCAAGAATCTGCCGCCCGCAGAGGATGGTATCCACGATCCCGACAACGACAATACGCACGTCTTGCAGCCGCCGAAGATTGCCTATGATGGCCTGCCGACAACGCCATTCGGCAATTATGTGGACTGGGTGAAGGCGCTGGATGACAACCTTTTGCAGCCTCGCTATGATCGTTTTGATCCCACGATCGAGCCCTTGGTGATGGATCTGGATATTGTGCGCGAAGTGAAGTCTACGGTGCCGGACGTCGTGTTTCCGCACAAACCGCATACGCAGTGGTTGCATTGCTCGAATTGCCACCCGAAGATATTTATCCCCCAGCGCAAGGCAAACGTGATGAACATGTCCGGCATACTGTTGGGTCAGCAGTGCGGCGTGTGTCACGGTAAAGTCGCTTTCCCTGTGACTACCCAATCGTGCACCAAGTGCCACTCCAAGCCGAAACCGGCCGATTGGAAGCCGCCGAAAAGTGAGACCAGCCTAAAGAATCCCTGGAACTAACCGATCCCGTGTTATGGTGGGGGAGTACTTTGACCAAGTGTTAGCGTAGGTTATAGCGGCGCGAACTATTAGTTCGCGCCGTTTCTCTAATACGCATGGCATCGCTGTTCATAGTTGCTTCTGTTCTTCGGTTTTTCTAGGCAGGCGGGTATTGTGATTATGTCGAATTCATCCATTAAAACCATTTCAACCCTTGTGTTTCTTTCAGTGTTTGGCCTTTGGGGCTGCGCGGCCACTGAGACGCGGACAACACCGCCAGCGGAGGAAGGGGCTACTGCAGATACACCGCTACCTGCAGAGGCTGACATCCAGTCTGCGGAGGTCTTGTCTTCTTCTGAGGGCGGCGAGTCCGCGGCCGCCGAATCGGACGCTGCGATGGTAGAGACCATGGGAGCAAAGGATGTCCGTGAGCCTGTGATCTCGGTCGAATCCATGCCTGCGGCGGCGACCTCTGGTCGAGAGGCAGCGGGCGGCGATGTATCGGCCGATGTCGTGACTTCTGCGCCTGCCGCTGCTGATGAACCTATCAAGCCAAGACCCGGCCAACACGTCGTTACACTGGGCAAGAAGGATCCGAGCCACCCCGCCTATGGCAAGGGGCATGCGATGGGCTTTATTCTTGATGGTGTGCCGGGGAAATCGATCGTCCTCGAACGTGGCAAGACTTATAGGTTCGTGATAAGAAGCGATCCCAAGCATGATGTCTACCTCTCAAGCAAGGAAATAGGTTGGGGCAGTGCGCCGGTTGTCGACGGCGTGGAGAGTGCGAACATTTACGAGGGCACGATGACGTTTACCCCCAGCAAAAGTACGCCAGACAAGGTTTATTACGCCTGTCGCAATCATCCCTACATGGGGGGAACCCTGTATGTCGTTGACCCGGGCGAGACCATTGAAATCGAGACGAGAAAGCCCACTGTAGGGGTCAAAGGGAGTGGCAAAGAACCGCAGGTGTCTGAGGCCAAGGTTAAGCAAAAGTTGATGTTTGCGGAGATGATGGTCAATGGCAAAGGCGCCAAGAGGGTGCTTGCCAGTAACAACGATGAGGCAAAGCGTTTGCTGGCCGCTGCAACCAGCGGCCTTGCTGCCAGTCGCGAGAAACTGCAGGCCGGGGCTCTGTCCGAGGCATTGGCCCTGGCGGATAAGGCCGTCAGCGATGTCGGCACCGCCTCAAGAATGGTGCCCAGCGAGGACGCAGCCGCTCAGCTCTCGCAGCGCCATGACGAACTCTGGCACGAGATCGAGGACTTTGAGGCATCCTATGAAAGCAATTATGCCCGCATGGCCAAGGCGGGTGGCGTTAGCAAGGATGCCGAATATGACAAGGCCAAGGTTGCCAGCCTGAAGGAAGCCGCGCGTGCTTTGGCGGCGAAGGGGGACTATGCCAAGGCCAACGCACGGCTTGAACAGGCCCAGGCCATTGTCACCCAAGGGCTGCACAAGATGCTGGATTCAAAAACCCTGGTCTATGAGCTGAAGTTCGACTCGCCATCAGATGAATATGAGTATGAGTTGAAGCGGTTCACCGGCTATGAGGAATTGATACCGGTGGCTGTGGAAATGAAAAAACCTGCGGCGGGAGCCCTGAAGCTGATGGACAGCTTTCTCGACAAGGCGCGCAAACGTCGTGACGAGGCAAAGGAAAAAGCAAGGCAGGGTGACTATGGCGCAGCGGTAGGCATGTTGCAGCAGGCGACAAAGACTGTCCGGCGTGCCCTTCGCATGGTGGGCGTGACACAATAAATACCTTGGTTTGTTTCAGTCTTTGCCAATGGGAACTTGGAGTGTATGGGGACGCCCGTTCAAGCGTGGCGACTGAGTACTGGTATGACTAGGATTATTGCTGACGACTTGTGTGTGTGGAAGCGCCTGCGGCGTTTGTGCGCTGGCATGGCCGCACCTATGGTGCTCGTGGTGGCGCCGGGGCTGCTTTCCGCCGAGGAAGGTGGCGGCCACTATCAATTGCATGGTGATGTGGTGGAGATTGCGGAGGATGGCATTCACGATCCTGATAACGATGCCGTCAATACTCTGCAGCCTCCGGCTGATGCCATGAAGGACTTTCCTCGCGATTCACGGGGCATCATCAACTGGGTCGAAACGCTGGACCGTGGGCTGATTGCGCCCCGTACTGGAGTGACCGGTGACGAAAAGATGCATTCGGTGGATTTCGATGTGATCTTTAAGAATACCGCGTCGATGCCCTATGTGCGTTTTCCGCATTTGCCGCATACCCAGTGGTTGACCTGCACGAATTGTCATCCGGCGATCTTTTTGCCCCAGCGAGGCGGAAACTTCGTGACCATGGCGGCGATCATCGAGGGCGAATATTGTGGTGTCTGTCATGGCAAGGTCGCCTTTCCACCGATGGAGTGTAATCGATGCCACAGCGTCGCCCGGGAAAATGTCGGTTTGCGTTGATACCGCTGCTCACCCGTAGTCTGCTGCTGAGCGTAATCCTTGTGCTGCTGGCCGGCTGCAGTGTTGCCGAGCTTGAAAGGATCGCCACAGAGGGAGGCCCACTCAGCGCTTCATCTCCTTCGACCCCCATCCCTGCGCAGGCTGGCACGGCAGGTGCGCCGCCTTCGTCTGCTGACTCCGGCTTGTTGACCGTCGAGTTAGAGATCTTTCGTGGACAGCAGGATGTGCAGGGCACGATTGGACAATTCCGGCGGCTGGCGGCGGGGTCTGTCGATGAAGTGGTCTTGCGACAACCCGTGGCCGTCGGTGGTGTCGACAATTTGCTCTATATCGTCGACGCCATGCTGAAGGCTGTTTTCCGGTATGATCTGACGACCCAACTGTTTCGCCCCATTCTGGAGCTTGGAACACATTTCGTAGGTGATCCTGGCAGTATCTATGTCGCCAAAGACCGCTCTTTTTATATCGTGGATACGCTGGGCAAGCAGGTGCTGCATTTTGCCGAGGATGGCGCCCTGCTGACTCGTTTTCAGGATCTTGCCAATCTGACCCGACCCGTGGATGTGGTGGTCGATGAGTTGACCGGCAATGTGTTCGTGGCTGATGGTTCATTCAGCCATGTTGTCGTCTTCAACTCATTTGGCAAGGCCACGCGGGCGCTGGGTCGGCGCGGCTCCGGGCCGGGGCGCTTTCGTGCCATAACCGCCTTGGCGGTCGGCGCGGATGGGCTCTATGTCTTCGATCGCCTGGAAACGCCGCCGGTTCAAGTGTTGAGCTGGGATGGTTCCTTCCGGTATTCCTTTGGTGAAGATGTGTTGAACTACCCGCTTGCGGCGGTGGTTGACCGTGATCAGCGCGTCTATGTCAGTGAGCAGTCCGACGATACGTTGCGGGTCTTCCAGGATGGGAAGTTGCTGCTGACATTCGGTGGCGCCGGCTCGTCCCCTGGACGGTTTCGCATGGCGACCGGGTTGTGGGTCGATGGCGACCGCCTGTTCGTGGCGGACAGCCTCAACCGTCGAGTTCAGGTCCTGCGTATAAATCCGGCCGCGGCGCTGCCCGCGGCCGGCGGGGAATAATACAGCCATGCGTCGCTTGTCCCTTTTGTTGCTTGTTCTATTGATCGGCGGTTGCGCAGAAACCCGACAGGTCATGCGCTTTGGTGAAACCGCGCAGGAACACGTCTGGCCGCCACCGCCGGAAACGCCTCGCTACCGCTTTGTCGGCGAACTGACCGGCGAGGAGAATTTCGAGGCGAAGGAAAAGGGCGGGGCGGCGAACAAGTTGCGAGGCTTTTTCGGCGCCATCGTTGGTCTGGGGGGCAAGGCCAGCTTGCGGAATATTTTGCAGCGGCCGCAGTCGGGGGTTGTCGACGCTACTGGCCGCATCCTGGTGACGGATGCGTCCAGGCTGGCGGTTTTTGTCTTCGACCCGGATGCCGGGACATTGTCGGTCTGGGATCAGGCAAGCAAGACCGCGAATTTTGCCTCCCCGGTGGGCATTTCCGTGGCGGCGAATGGCGACATTCTCGTTGCCGATGCGGAACTGGGCGCGGTATTCCGCTTGAGCCCACAGGGCAAGCCGTTGGCGATCATCGGCCTGGGAGATTTCGGCCGGCCCACGGGCCTGGCGGTCGACCCCGAGAGCGGCAGGATCTACGTTGCCGACACGGCGGAGCACAACATCAAGGTTTTTGCCGATGATGGCCGTCTGCTGAATATCATAGGTCGCCAGGGTATCGGCGAGACGACCTTCAATGCGCCCACCCATCTGGCCTTTCGTGATGGCCGGCTATATGTGACGGATACCTTCAATGCCCGGGTGCAGGTGCTTGACTCAGAGGGCAACTTCCTTCGATCCCTGGGAGAGCGAGGACTGTATTTGGGGAATTTGGTCAGGCCCAAGGGGGTTGCCGCGGACTCGGATGGGAATATCTATGTTATTGAGTCCTTTCATGATTATTTGTTAATATATGACCAAGATGGTCGGTTTTTGCTGCCTATCGGGGGTACCGGCTCAGGGATCGGACAGTTTTATCTGCCTGCCGGGGTCTGGATCGATGGCCGCGACCGGGTCTATATCGCTGACATGTTCAACGGGCGGGTCGTGGTGTTGCAGTATCTGACACACGAATCCGCAGATTCAAAACCGTGAATCGCACAGAAAAATGACTGGATCTCTCATATCCATCCGGCGCGTGCTTGCCGTCGGTGGTACGGGCGGTTCCGAGGGGCGGCATGAAACAGTTATTTCCCACACGGCATTTTGTTCTTATCTTGTTTGCCGTTTTTCTAGGGGTGGAAAATGCGGCTGCGGGCGCTCTGCCCAGTAGTCGCGTTTCCGATGTTCGCAATACCAAGCACAATCTTTCGGCCAATCCGAGCGCCGTCAGCCGCAATGTGCAGGCAGACAGCAACAGTGAAATCTGTGTCTTCTGCCATACACCGCATGCCGCAAATCCCGGTCAGGGACCGTTGTGGAATCGCCAGTTATCCTCGGCGACCTACGACACCTACAACAGCGGTTCGCTGGACGCCACGGGCGAAGGCATCGCCCTGGATCAACCCAATGGGGTCTCCAAGCTTTGTCTGTCCTGTCACGATGGCACCATCGCCATTGGCTCGGTGCGTGTGCTCAACGGTACCTGGGCGAGTGGCCCCATCGCCATGAGCGGCACCAACATCGATGGCACCATGCCGGATGGCGGTGTCGGCGCGGAGTCCGGTTATACCCGGCGCCTGGGTACGGACCTGACCAACGACCACCCCATTTCCTTTACCTATGATACGGCGCTGGCGCTACGGGACGGTGAGCTGCGAGACCCGGCCACGAATCCCCATATTGGCAACCGTAGTTCAGGCGACTCACCCCATGTCCCCCTGGACAACGGACAGGTGCAGTGCAACAGCTGCCACGATCCGCATGTCCGAGACGCCGGCGACCCGGGAAAGAGCATCAAATTCCTGCGCCTGAACCGCTTCCAGAGAGTCTCGCCGCTGACCAATACCTTCAACGAGACCAACGACATCATCTGCCTGGCCTGCCACGAAAAGGCCGGCTGGGTCGGTTCCGCGCATGCCACGGCCGAGGTGGCCAATGAGGTCTACACCTCTAGCGCCGCCAATCTGCGTGAATTCCCGGCGGGTACCCAGGTCTGGGAGTCGGCCTGCCTGGCCTGCCACGACACCCACAGCGTGTCAGGCTCTCGCCGGCTGCTGCGCGAGGGTACCGACGGCCCCATCAGCGCCAGTGGTGCGCGCATTGGTGGCTCCTCCGCCATCGAAGAGACCTGCTTTGCCTGTCATTCCAGCGATGGTGGGACCCTGACCGCGCAAGGCATGAACACGGAAGTGCCGGACATCAAGTCCGATTTCGACTTGCCTTTCCACATGCCGATTCGTGACTCCGAGCAGCTGGCGGGCTATGAAGTGCATGACATCGGCACCGTCGGCAGCGACCTTCAGGCGCACGGCCAGCGGGGCAAGGACTTCATCGAATCCCAGGCCCTGCTGGGCAAGGGCCACCCCAACAACCGCCATGTGGAGTGTACAGATTGCCACAATCCGCATCGCGTGGTACGCCGTCGCCTGTTCAACGAAAGCAACGTCGGCGGTGTGATGGATGCGGCGGGAACCCACGATCACTGGAACACGCCGCATACCAACATTGCCTCCGGCGTGCTGCGTGGCACCTGGGGCGTGGAGCCGGTCTATGCATCCAATGACTTCAATGCCGAGCCCACGAGCTTCATCGTCAAGCGCGGTGATCCGGGTGAGTCGGCGTCGACGGCCGTGTCCGCGCCGTATGTGACGCGTGAATATCAGGTCTGCCTGAAATGCCACTCGAACTATGCCTATGACACGCCGCCCATGCTGGGCCTGAGTCCGGTAACGACCCCGAAGGGTGTCAATCACATGGATCAGTACACCAACCAGGCGCGCGAATACAATTCGCCGGACAGCCATAAGGGGGAGTTCGGTAGTGGCGGCGGTGGCGGCATGGGCGGCGGCATGGGCGGCGGCTGTAGCGGCGGTGGCATGGGGGCTGACGGTGGCGCGGCTCCTGCCTTCAATGACTGTAATCACCGCTCCTGGCATCCGGTGATGAACGATACGGGCCGGACCCCCAGCGTGCGCAATGCCAGTGCCAACAACTGGACTCCGCCGTTCAATGCCGCGGTGGGCACGCAGACCATGTATTGCACCGATTGTCATGGCTCCGACACACCGCCAGGCACGGTGGACCCGGATGGGCAAGGCAATGAAAACGGCGCCCCGTGGGGACCACATGGTTCAACGAACTACTTCCTGCTCAAGGGCGACTGGAGCGGCAATGCGCCGGGTTCGCCGGAGAACGACTTCACCAACCGCCCGGGGACCGGCGATGACGATAGTGGCACTGACACTTCCGATCATCTGTGCTTCAAGTGCCATGAATACGAGCAGTACGCGGCGACCACCGGCACCACCCAGCCCAGTGGTTTTTCCGGCATGGGCTGCATGTGTCTCGGCGGGATGGGTGGCATGGGTGGCATGGGTGGCGGGAATTGGCACCGGGCCCACGAGGCCATCACGAACAACTTTCGCTGCAACCTGTGCCATGTCGCCGTGCCGCATGGCTGGAAGAACAAGAATTTCCTCGTCAACCTCAACGATGTCGGTCCCGAGGGCGGCCTGCCGCCCGGCACCCAGGTGCGCAACAACACCACCTCGGGCTACGTCAATGGCCCGTACTACAACCGTGCCGTGCTCAAGGTTGCCAATTTCGCACGCAGCGGGACCTGGCGGGCCAATGATTGCGGCTCTGTGGGGGCGCCGGGGAATGGCCGGCTGGGGGTGGGCTGGATGAACGGCGGCATGGGCGGTGGCATGGGCGGTGGCATGGGCGGTGGCGGTTCGGAAGCCTGCAATAATGTGCCCTGACCCGCATTTGCCAAGGTCGGGGCCTGTATCACTCACATGATGTTGGATGTCCGCATTGCTCTGCCGCAAGGCAGGTGGCAGGTCGTTTGCAGGCGGTTCACGGCGGCTGTCTTGATGCTGGCGCTGGGGGGCTTGTCCTCGGCGCTGGCCGGTCCCCAGCGGTTTGCCTTCAGCGTCAATAACCTCGATGCCAGCCTGGCCCGCTATACGGTCGATACCGAGACCGGCCAGCTGCGCTTTCTCGACTACATGCCGCTCGGCAAATCCACCCCTGAAGTGGTGCTGGACCCCTCGGGACGCTTTCTCCTCGCCACCTCGCAGTCCATCGACCGCGTGTATGTCTTCCGTCTGGATCACAGCAACGGTGAACTTGCCCCGGTGCCGGGCTCGCCCTTCGACGTCAAGGGCAGGGCGCCCTTCGCCATCGTCTTCCACCCCTCGGGGCGCTTTCTCTACATGGCGCATCGCTATGCCGGCGTGGGCGCCTATGCCTTCGACGGCGAGACCGGCGCCGTCACCCCCTTGCCCGGTTCGCCCTATCCGGCTCAGAGTCATCCCCGCAGTGTGGTGCTGCACCCCTCCAGTCGTTTCCTCTATGCCATGAATGCTTATTCGAACAGCATCTCGACCTTTCGGCTGGATCAGGAAACCGGGGTATTGACGGAGATGCCGGGTTCGCCGATCACCGTTGGCGAGATGGGGCAGATCGATTACCTGGCGCAGCGCATGCAGGATGTGCCGGACAGCGCAGGCGGCCTGCCCTATCACATGACCCTGGATCCGCAGGGGAAGTTTGCCTTCGTCGCCAATGCGGCCTCCGCCAACATCAGCGTGTTTCGGCTCGATGCGGAGGATGGACATCTGTCCGAGGTCGAGGGCAGTCCCTTCCCCACCGGTTTCAATCCCTACAGCCTGACCGTGCATCCCTCCGGCCGTTTCGTCTATGTGGCAAGGCCCCGGGACAACCTGATAGAGGCCCACGCCCTGAACATGCAAACGGGCCGCCTGACACTGCTGCCGGGCTCGCCCTTTTCCGCTGGTGGCGAGATGCCGGCCGCCATCACCTTCAATGCCGACGGCCGCTATGGCTACGTGATCAACATGCTCACCAGCGATGTGGTGCAGATGGCGGTGGATCCGGATACGGGGGCGCTGGAAATCCTCGAAGTGGTGCGGACGCGCTCCGCACCCTGGGACTTTACACTGGCGGAAGGCGATGAGCCGACGCCCGCCAAGGCGCAGGTATACGCCACCCTGGGGGCGAACGGGCTGAGCCGCTTGCGGATCGGCGCCGATGGTCAGCTGCGCCAGTCTGCCACGGCAACCGCCGTCCACGGGGTCGCCGTGGCGGTCACGCCGGATGGCAAACGCGCCTATGTCGCGGATCGTGACAAGGGCGCCATAAACGTGTTCCGCTTCGACCCGGCGAGTGGCGATTCTCGACCGCTGGCCGAGGGCGTGGTCGAGGCCGGGGCGCTGCCCAGCGATATCGCCGTCGATCTCAACGGCTGGTACCTGTATGTCACCAATGCCGGCGATAACAGCCTGTCCATCTATTACCTCGATCCCGAGACGGGACTGCCCAAGGCGGTGCGTGGCTCGCCCGTCAGCACCGGCCAGCGACCCGTGTTTGTTTCCCTGGACCCGGCGTCACGTTATGCCTACGTGGTGAACAATGGCTCCGACAACATTTCCGTCTACCGTTACCGCAACAACGTGACGCCACTGATCTTCGAGAGCGTAAAGCACGGCTCGCCCTATGCCGCCGGCAAGGCGCCTGTCGCCCTGGCGGTGGACCCCACCGGCCGCTACGCCTATGTCGCCAACAGTGGCTCCGATGACATTTCCGCCTATCGCATCCATCACCAGACCGGGGCGCTTTCGGCACTGCCGGGTTCGCCCTTCGGGGCGGGGCGGCACCCGCTGGCGCTGGCGGCGCATCCCAATGGCCGCTTCCTGTACGTCATCAACCGTGATTCGGCCGACCTGGTCGTCTATCGCATAGAGACGGCCCTGGGCGCGATTGCGCCGGTGGGGAAACCGCTCAAGCTGCCGTTGACGCCGAAGCGCCTCTGGTTGTCGGCCACGGGAGACGAGGCCTATGTGCTTCCCGCCGATGGCAAATACCTGCTGCGCCTGTCTCTCGATGCGGAGAGCGGCGAGGCACGGCTGCGCAGCAGCACGAAGTTGCCCAGCCCCGTTCTCGACCTGACGGTCGTTTCCAGCCCCTGAACGGGCCTGAGTTATCGGTCCGGCCAGCGAATACTTGGCCGCCTGGCATGTCGTTTTCCGTGATGCAGCCCTCAAGTCATGAACAAATGCGCCGATAAAGGCTCTGACTCTAGCACTGTCCGCGCCGGGCAGCCGCATTCACCATCCGAGGGGCCATGAAACAGAACTGGAAGCCGGTCGTCCTTGCCGTATCGTTCGCCGTTACCAGTGTTGTCGCCAGCCTGTGGCCGGAGGCGCTCGAGGCCGGCGGCCTGCCCAGCAGCCGCGTCTCGGACATCCGCAACACCAAGCACAACCTCTCCCGTCTTTCGAGCCAGGCCAGTCGGGACGTGCAGGCGAGCACGGAGGATGAGTTGTGCGTCTTCTGCCATACCCCCCACAGTGCGAACATGCAGGAAGGACCGCTGTGGAACCGCAACCTTTCCACCGCTACTTACGATACCTACAACTCAGGCTCGCTGGACGCCACCGCCGAGGGCGTTGCGCTGGACCAGCCCAATGGCGTGTCAAAGCTCTGTCTGTCCTGCCACGACGGCACCATCGCCATTGGCGCGGTGCGGGTGCTGAATGGCGAATGGGCCAGCGGCCAGATCGCCATGACCGGCGTCGAGGCCGACGGCACCATGCCTGCCGCGCTGGGTGAAAATACCGGCTTCACCCGTCGCCTGGGTACCGACCTGACCAACGATCACCCCATTTCGTTCCGTTACGACACCGCCCTGGCCACCGCGGACGGCGAATTGCGCGACCCCAATACCTCGCCGCACATCGGCGTGCGCCAGCCCGGCGTGAACCCGCTGGTGCCGCTGGACAACAACAACGCCGAGGTGCAGTGCAACAGCTGCCACGACCCCCACATCCGCGACGCCGCCGATGCCACCAAGAGCATCAAGTTCCTGCGCCTGAATCGCTTCCAGAAGGTCTCGCCCACCACCACGGTGTTCAACGAGACCACCGACATCATCTGTCTGGCCTGTCACGACAAGGCCGGTTGGGTGGGTTCGGCGCACGCCACCGCCGAGGTGGCCAATGAGGTCTATACTGACGCCGCCGCCGACCTGCGCGACTTTCCCAACAGCACCTCGCCCGACGGCCCCACCGCCGTGTGGCAGAGCGCCTGCCTGGCCTGCCATGACACCCATAGTGTGGCGGGTTCACGGCGCCTGCTGCGCGAGGGCACCGATGGCCCCATCGGCCCCAGCGGCGAGCGCCAGGGTGGGGCGGCGGCTATCGAGGAGACCTGTTTCGGTTGCCATTCCAGTGACGGCGGCACCCTCACCTCACAGGGCCTGAATACCGAGGTGCCGGACATCAAGACCGATTTCAACATGGCCTACCACATGCCGATCCGCAACAGCGAGCAGGTGGCGGGGGTGGAGATGCATGACATCGGCACCCTGGGATTCGATTCGCGGGCGGTGAGCCAGCGCGGCAAGGACTTCATCGAGTCCCAGGCCGCCCTGGGCAAGGCCAGCCTGGGCGGCAGCCTCAACAATCGCCACGTGGAATGCACCGATTGCCACAACCCGCACCGCGTGGTGCGCCGGCGCAACTTCTTCGACAGCAATCTCAATGGCGTCATGGACGCGGCCGGCACCCATGAACACGACCTGACCAACGGCGCGGCGCACACCAACATCGCCTCCGGCGTGCTGCGCGGCGCCTGGGGCGTGGAGCCGGTGTACGCCAGCAATGACTTCAACACCGCGGCGTCGGACTATATCGTCAAGCGCGGCGACCCTGGCACCAGTACCTCGACCCTGGTGACAGAACCCTACGTGACGCGTGAATATCAGGTCTGCCTGAAGTGCCATTCCACCTATGGCTACGACACCCCGCCCAACCTGGGTGCCAGCGGCGTCACCACCCCGTCGGGCGTGAACAACATGAGTCAGTACACCGATCAGGCGCGGGAATACAACTCGCCGGATACCCACAAGGGCGGGGGGATTTCGCTGGGGGCCGATGGCGGCGCCGATCCGCTTTTCAACACCAACAACCACCGCAGCTGGCACCCGGTCACCAATGACACGGGGCGTACCACCGCGGTTCGCCAGGCCGATGCCAACAACTGGATCACCCCCTTCAACAATGCGATTGGCACCCAGACCATGTACTGCACCGACTGCCATGGCTCGAATACCGCGGCGGGTACTGTGGACCCGGACCCTGGCCAGGAAAACGGCGCCGCATGGGGACCGCACGGGTCGAGCAACTACTTCCTGCTCAAGGGCGACTGGAGCGGCAACGCGCCGGGCTCGGCGACCAACGACTTCACCAACCGCCTGGGCACCGGTGAAGACACGGCGTCCAGAGATCACCTGTGTTTCAAGTGCCACGAGTACGAGCAATACGCCTCCACCGCCGGCGTCACCCAGGCCAGTGGCTTCGGCGGCTCTTCCTGCGGCATGATGTGCTCGCCGGGCACCACGCGCATCAACATGCACCGCTTCCACGTCGCCCAGGTGACCAACTTCCGCTGCAACATGTGTCATGTGGCCGTGCCCCATGGCTGGAAGAACAAGGCCTTCCTGGTCAATCTCAATGATGTGGGGCCGGAAGGCGGTTTCGCCTCCACCGGGAATCAGGTGCGAAACAACACCACGGCTGGCTACGTCAATGGCCCCTACTACAATCGCGCCGTGCTCAAGGTGGTGAATTTCGCCAGCAGCGGCACTTGGCGGGCCAACGACTGCGGTTCCACGGGGGCCCCGGGCAATGGCCGTACCGGTGTGAGCTGGATGGTGGGGGGGTCGGAGGCCTGCACCAATGTGCCTTAGACCATGACGCCGGATTCCTCCCCCCCGGTCCGTTCGTTTCGTCTCGCAAGTACCTGGCGGTGGTTGGCTGTGCTCGTCGGCCTGTTGCTCGTGGCCGGGGCCCAGGCCGCGCCGGCCCGTTTTGCATTTACCGTCAATGGCCTGGACTTCAGCCTCTCCCGCTACCGGGTCGAGGCCGATGGCGGGCTGCGCCATCTGGGCCACATTCCCCTGCCCAAATCACCGCCGTCGGTGGGGGTTGATCCCTCGGGCCGCTTCGTGCTGGCCATATCGAAGGCCGAAGGTCTCATCAACGTCTTCCGGCTGAACCCCGTCAACGCCGCCTCGACCCCCGTGCCCGGCTCACCCTTCAAGAGCGGGGCCCGCTCTCCCTTCGATATCGTCTTTCACCCCTCGGGCCGCTTTCTCTACGTGGCGTCGCGCTTCAGCGGCGTCGGTGCCTATGCCTTCGACGATGAGAGCGGCGCCCTCAGCCCCTTGCCAGGCTCTCCCTTCAAGGCCGGCAAGCGCACCCGCTCGCTGGTGATGCATCCCTCGGGGCGCTTTGTCTATGCCGTCAATGGCTATTCCAACAGCATCTCCGCCTACGCCATCGATGCGCAAAGCGGCGTGCTGCGTGAGCTGCCGGACTCGCCCGTTACCGTGGCCGAGATGGACGCCATCGATTACCGCGCCCTGAAGATGGAGGATGTGCCTGCCGGTGCGGGCGGCATTCCCTACCATATCGCGCTGGACCCGGCCGGGCGCTTCGCCTTCGTGGCCAACTGGGCGGCGGCCAGTGTCAGCGTGTTTCGCATCGACGCCGACAGCGGCCGCCTGACGGCGGTGGCGGGCAGCCCCTTTTTCACCGGCTTCAATCCCTACAGTATTACCGTGCATCCCTCCGGGCGTTTCGTCTATGTCACCCAGTGGTCCAGCAGCGAGATCGCGGTGCATGCCCTCGATCCACGCACGGGCCGGCTCAGCCCCGTGCCGGGCTCGCCCTTCGCCAGCGGTGGCGTGGGGCCCGTGGCGCTGGTCTTCAACGCCGATGGCAGCCAGGTCTATGTGCCGAACTACGAATCCAATGAGGTGGCCCTGTTGGATGTGGATGAGGCCACGGGCGCGCTACGGCTGCGGGAGACCATAAAGACCCGCTCCGGCCCCTGGGACCTGACCCTGGCCGAGGGCGAGGCCATGCCGCTGTCGCCGCCCCGTTTGCTTGCGGCACGGGCCTCGGCCGGCGTGGCCTTGCTCGATCGGCGCCAAGGTCGGCTGTCGGCTGCCGCGACGGCGGGCGAGGAGACTGGGGCCGTGGCGGTGCGTCCCGACGGCCGCTTCGCCTACGCCGCCAGCGCCGACAGCAGCACCCTCACGACCCTGCGTATCGACGCCGCGGGGCTCGAGGCGGTGGCGGGCGGGACCGTGGCCACGGGCCGGCGTGCCACGGCGCTGGCCATCGACGTCAACGGCTGGTACCTGTATGCCGTCAACAGCGACGACGACAGCCTGACGGCCTGGTACCTCGATCCCGACAGCGGCATCCCCCGCCCATTGCGGCGCGCGCCGGCGCGCACCGGCCGGCGGCCCGTGGCGGTGACCCTCGACCCTGCGGCGCGCTACGCCTTCGTGGTGAATGCGGGCTCCAACAACATTTCCGTGTTCCGCTATCTCACCAGCACCATGCCGCTGCTCATCGACAGCCGCAAGTACGGCTCCCCCTATGCCGCCGGCCGGGAACCCGTGGCCCTGGCGGTGGAGCCGAACGGCCACTACGCCTATGTGGCCAATGCCGGCTCCGACGACATCTCGGCCTACCGTATCCATCATCAGAGCGGCGCCCTCTCGGCCCTGCCCGGTTCGCCCTTCAAGACGGCGAGGCGGCCGGTGGACCTGACCGTGCATCCGTCACGGCGCTGGCTGTTCGTCGCCAGCCATGAGGACGCGCAAATCTCGGTGTATGGCATCGAAAGGGGCCTGGGGGCGCTGACCCGGGCCGTGTACGAGCTGAAGCTGCCGGTGGCGCCGAAATCCCTGCGGCTGGCGCCGGCGGGGGACATCCTGTGGGTCTTGTCGGAAGATGGCCGGCGCGTGTTGCGCCTGGCCGTCGACGAGGGCACGGGTGGCTTGAAGCTGCTGAGCGAAGAGCGCTTGCGGCAGCCTATCGTCGATCTGGCGGTGCTGGCTGGATTTCGCAGGTGATGTAGGCCTCGCCGGGTACGATGGCGGGGTCCTCGAATTGCGCCACGATGCGCAGATCGTTGCGCGCCAGCATATCGTGCAGACGCGCCATGTTGCGCTGGAAACCGAACTGGTAATAGATGCGCCCGCCCGGCTTGAGGTGACGCTTGACCTGCGCGAAGAAGCGTTCGTGAACGTCCCACAGGGCCTGGTCCGCGTCGCTGTTGGGGTATTCGATGTTGAACAGGATCACGTCGAAACGCTCCTGCGGGCCGATGGGCGAGAACAGGTCGCCCTGGCGCACGCCGATCTTCTCGGCCAGGCCGAGCCGGCGGGCGTTGTAGCGGGCATTTTCCACCGCCGCCGGGTTGATGTCCGTGGCCACCACGCGGCGCGCCGTGCGCGCGGCGAAGACGGCCTGCACGCCGGCGCCGGTGCCGATGTCCAGTACCGTTTCACCGCGGCGGATCCGCGTGTGGCGCAGCAGTGCCAGGCTGTCCGGGGCGGGTTGGAAGACGCCGGGAAAGACCGTGAAGGTCAGGTCCCGCACCCGGTATTGCATGTTTTTCGGCTGCTCGGGGTCGCGGCCCAGGTAGCTGAGTTCGGGGGCGAGGGTGGGGCCTGCCTGATGGGCGCAGCCACCAAGGCCGAGGACGAGCAACAGCCACCAGCAGGGGGCAAGGGGAACGGGTCGCCGTCCGTCCATGCGCGCCATGCTCACCACAGTCCCGGGATGAAGCGGTATTTCACCTTTTTGCGGTACTCGCGGTATTCGGCGAATTTGGACAGATGGCGTTCCTCGGTGAGGGCGCGCAGCACGTAGATGACGCCCCAGCCCAGGTAGCCGAAGAGCATTTTTGCGCTCCAGAACTGGCGATAGAAGGCCGATTGCAGCAGCCAGAAAAGCAACTTGGTCGTGGTGCCCGGGTGACGGACGAGGCCGTACATGCCGCGGGTCTGCAGTTTCTTCAGGGTGATGTTGGCCACCGAAGGGCCGAGGGAAACGTCCGTGTAGATGTGCACGGAGAGCAGCAGGGCCTCGGCGATCTTGAGGGCGTAGAGCAGGCCGACGCTGGCGTAGACCAGATCGCCGGGCTGTCCGCTGGCGACGAAGGGGGCGAAGGCGAACAGGGTGCCGGTGGCCTCGTTGAGCGGCGGGTAGCAGCTCAGGCACACCAGCCAGCCGCCGATGGTGAGATCGATGGAGCGCGAGCGGTTTTCCAGCCAGCGCGATTCCAGGGCATAGGCCACGCTGGCGTTGAGGATGTCCATCAGCCACAGCATGGCGATCAGGGCCAGCACCCAGGTGATGAACTGGCCGCCGTCCAGGCCGGCATAGACCGTTTGCAGGGTGTTGACGCTGGTGGGCGCCACCTGTTCCACCATCACCGGCAGGAAGTAGGCGCGCATCACCAGGTTGAGGAAGACCTTGCGATTGTACGGGCGGCGCAAGACGCGCAGCGGCGGCGTGGTGTTGTCGCCATAACGCAGCCGCCGCCACAGCTGGTGGCCGATCTGGCGCAGCACGTGCAGCATGCGGATGGCCGGGTCGTAGAAGTCCTCGCGCCGGGAGGCCTTGAAGGTGAGGGTGAGGGCGAAATAGGGGATGCCGGCCCACAGGTAGACATGCAGGAAATCACCGAACAGCTGCTGGGTGGTCTGGTGCTGCCAGTTGTTGTACCAGGGGGTGAAGAGATAGAACTGGTAGCCGCCATAGAGCACCACCAGCCACACCAGATAACGGGCGATGGCGCGGCGCAGCAGTTGCGCGGGCTCGATGCTGCCGTCGATGTGATAGATGCCGCCACCGCGACACTGGCGGATGAAATAGATCAGGCCGTAAAGCACCGCCAATGCCAGCACGGGGAGAAAGATAGAGTCCCGCTCCAGTCCCAGCAGATGGAACAGAAGCAGCGACCCGGCGGTCACAAGCAGGGTGGCGGAGACATAGAAATGGGGGGAGAGGGCCTGTCGCATCATCGTGGCTGGCGCCGATTCCTGGTTGAACAGTCAGGTTAATGGTGAATTTTCAACGTGATGATACCGGGTTCGGCGTGACGCGCTATACTCCCCGGCCCGACATTTGAATGGCAATCGTATGGTGCGAATTTTACAGGCCCTGGCCTCTCTGAAACTGACCCTGGCGGGCATGGTGTTGCTGGGCATCGGCGCCGCGCTGAGCTATGGCAACCCTGTGGAGACCTCCATCTGGGTGCTGGTGGCGCCGATGGCCCTCTTGGCCCTCAATCTTGCGGCGGCAATTCTCACCAACCCGCGCATCAACCGCCAGCCTGGTCTGCTAGTGTTTCATGTCGGCTTGCTGGGGCTGGTGCTGTTGGCGGGCATCGGCCGTCTCACTCATCTCGATGCCCATCTGGAGATTGCCCAGGGACAGTCTTTCAGGCCGGAGCTGATGATGGATGTGCGCAAGGGGCCATGGCATGCCGGGGCGCTGGACAAGGTGGCCTTTACCCAGGGGCGCTTTACTGTGGACTATGCGCCGCAGCTGCGCCGCGGGCTGACCCACAGCCAGGTGTTCGTGCCACAGCCGGATGGCACCGTGCTGGAACTCGACGTGGGTGATGACCGTCCGTTGGTGTTGGAGCGTTATCGCTTCTACACCACCCACAACAAGGGCTTCGCGCCCCTGTTGACATGGATTCCACACGAGGGCGAAGCGGTCACCGGGCTGGTGCACATGCCATCTTATCCCCTGTTCGAATACAAGCAGGACAACCGCTGGACACCGCCCGGCACCGAAGAGGACATCAAGTTCTGGCTGCAGCTGGATACGGGCCTGACCCTGGAGGACTCATGGGTGCTGGATGGTCGGAACTCGCGTGGGGTGTTGGTGGTCACAAGCGGGGATCAGCGTATTGAGCTGAAACCAGGGGAAGAGGCGCAGTTGCCCCATGGCCGCTTGCGCTTTGAACGCCTGACCACCTGGATGGGGTATAGGGTATTTTATGATCCCACGATACAGTGGTTGTTCTTCGTCAGCGTTGCCGGTGTCTTTGGGCTGGGGCATTTTTTCTGGAAAAGATTGAGTCTTGTGGCATGGACAGACGATGACAAGGGTCCAGACAGCAAGGGAGGAACCGCGTGAATAACATCGTTGCCGAGCAACCCTGGTTATGGGCCGGCCTGGTGGCCTATCTGGTGGCGACCCTGGTGGCCATGTGGGGCTTGTCGCCGCGCCTGGCAGGCGTAGAGGGAGGGGTGGCCCGCCAGCACGAAAAGGTGGTGCTGGCCTCCATTTCCCTAGGCGTGCTATTGCTGACCATTGCCATCGCCGTGCGTTGGGTGCGCATCGGCCATGGGCCGTGGCTCAATCTGTTCGAGCTGCTGATGAGTCAGTTGTGGAGCCTGGGATTGATCTATGCGCTGTTGTACTGGCGCCTGCCGGGATTGCGCCCCAGCGCCGCCATCGTGATGCTGGTGATGTGGATACTGGGCAGTTGGGTATTGTTGCTGGAGCCGCTGCCCAGCCATTTTCCCGCCACTTATTACAATTTCTGGAAGTGGTTTCATGTCGGTTTGGGCAAGGTCTTTCTTGGTCTGTTGCTGGCTGGTGTCGGACTCGCCGGGGTGATGATCCTGCGCCGCACCGAGCGGGGTCGGCAGTGGTTTCGCGCCATGCCCACTGACGCCGTGATCGACAGGCTGGCCTGGCGTCTGATGATGCTGGCATTGGTGTTCGATAGCCTGATGCTTATTACCGGCGCGGTTTGGGCGCAGGATGCCTGGGGTCGCTACTGGGCCTGGGACGCCCTGGAAACCTCGTCCTTTTTCACCTGGCTACTGCTGGCGGTGGGGCTGCATGTGCGACTCAGCTTCAAGCTGCCGCCATGGCTCAGTGGCGTGATTATCATCAGTATTTTCGTACTGGCGTTTGTCACCTATTTTGGCATTCCATATATCAGCCCCGCGGCACACAAGGGTATGGTTTGAGGGAACTATCGCAGTGACAACCGCAACAAGAAAGAAATTACCCGCGAAACATGACTTCGAGGCGCTGACGGTCATCCTCTCGGTGTCGGCGGTGCTGTCCGTTGCCGCATTGATTACCACCTTTCCGGGATGGGAAGGTGGCAAGGAGTTGCGCCCGGTAGTGCAGGGCTATTCCATTCCCCCGGCCTTGCAGCAGTCTCCGCATGCCGGCTTGCCACTGCGCCAGAACCCGCACGAAGCGCCGCCCTCGGTGCTGCCGGCGCCGCCGGCCGATGCCGCGCCAGCGCCGAAAGGACCGATGACGGAGCGCGAGCGCCGGCTTGCTATGCGCTTCGATCAGGCCGTCGCCATGTTGCACGCCAAGCAGTACGACTACGCCATCACGGCCCTGGACGCAGTGCTGGAAATATCGCCAAACATGCCGGAGGCCTATGTCAATATGGGCTTTGCCTTCATCGGCCTGGAAGAATACGGGCCTGCCACCAAGGCCTTCGAGCGAGCCATCGATCTGCGCCTGAACCAGTACAACGCCTATTACGGGCTGGCGGTGGCGTTGGAGGGGCTGGGCGAATACGAGGCGGCACTGGGCGCCATGCGCAGCTATATCCACCTGGCGCCGCCGGATGATCCTTTCATCATCAAGGCACGCTCCGCGCTATGGGAATGGGAGGCGCAGCTGGGCCGCCTGCCCGGCGTGCAGCCGGCCCCGGAGGGCGTTGAGCCGGATTCGATCATGCCGCCGTCATGGTCGGAAGGGCACTGATCGCCTCGCTGCTGCTCGCCCTGCTGGCGGGCTGTAGCGAGTACGAGGGCGCGCCGCCGCGTCTGCAGCCTGGTGACGTGGCGCCGCCCTTGTCGCTGGTCGATCTCAAGGGGCAGCCGCAGACCCTGCGGCCCACGCCCGGCAAGCTGATGATGCTCAATATCTGGGCGACCTGGTGCGCGCCCTGTCGTCACGAACTGCCCAGCCTGCAGCGCCTGGCGGCGAAGCTGGATCCGGCGCGCTTCGAGCTGGTGCTGTTGTCGGTGGATGACGATGAACACGTGGTGCGCGAATTTCTCATCGAACGGAAGATGCACTTCACCAGCCTGATGGATCCGAAGATGGCCGTTGCGGAAGGGGTTTTTGGCGTGCGTCTGTTTCCCTCGACCTATTTCATCCGACCCGATGGCCGCATTGCGTCGCTCATCGAGGGCGCGCGCGAATGGGATTCACCGGAGGTGCTGGCGGAGATCGAGGCCATGCTCCCCGCGGCGCTGGAGACACATCACTGAACAGTGCTAAACTCGGCGGCTTTCGGCGCCAGGAGCCTGCCGGGTTTGGGATGGGCTGTTGCGCGGGGGGAAGAGCAGTCAAGGCATTCCCGCTTTTTCGTCAAACAGAACCTGGGCCCGCGAATTCAGGTAGAGCCACCACACGCCTCAAGATCGGAAACATTTTGACTCTTTCTTTCATCATGCTCGCTGCGATTGCCCAACGCCGGCAGGTCCCTGGCATGGGGGCGTAGCGGGATGCTCGAAATCCGCAATCTCGAATGTGTGCGGGGTGATCACCGCCTGTTCACAGGGTTGAATTTTTCCCTGCAGGGCGGGGAACTCCTGTATCTGCGCGGGTCAAACGGCAGTGGCAAGACCAGTCTGCTGCGCACCGTCTGCGGCCTGCTGGAGCCCGCCGAGGGCGAGGTATTGTGGAAGGGCGAGAACGTGCGCTCGCGGCGCGATGAATTCAACGCCGAGCTGACCTACCTGGGCCACCTGAATGGCGTCAAGGGCGAACTGACGGCGTTCGAGAACCTGCGGCTGGGTTGCGCCCTGTCGGGACTGGCGGTTGCCGAGGACGATATCTACGACGCCCTCGAACGCATCGGCCTCGGTGGCCGCGAGGATCTGCCGACGCAAGTGCTGTCGCAGGGACAGAAGCGCCGTGTCGCCCTGGCCAGGCTGTTGCTCAGCAAAGCCAGCCTGTGGGTGCTGGACGAACCGTTCACCGCCCTGGACGTGGCCGCGGTGGATCAGCTGGCGAAGCTCATCGAGGCCCATCTGCAGAAGGGTGGCATGGCCATGTTCACCACCCACCAGGCGGTGGACATTCGCGCCGGCGCGGTGGGCGAAGTCGATCTGGATGCCCTGGACGCATGACGACCGATGTGACACAGGGCGGCCTGTTCGCGGCCTGGCGCTCGATGCTGGTGCGCGACCTGACCCTGGCCATGCGCCGCCGCGCCGACGTGCTGACCAGTCTGTTTTTCTTCGTCATCGTGGTGAGTCTGTTTCCCCTCGGGGTGAGCCCGGAAATGGCGGTGCTGCGCGGCATCGCCCCCGGCGTGATCTGGGTGGCGGCGCTGCTGGCCACCATGCTGTCGCTGGGGCGCATGTTTGCCGACGATCACCAGGATGGCAGCCTGGAGCAGATGTTGTTGCTGCCGCATCCGCTGTCCCTGTTGTTGCTGGGCAAGGTGCTGGCGCACTGGCTGGTATCGGGGCTGCCGCTGGTGCTGTTGTCGCCCTTGCTGGGCATGCAGCTGGGGCTGGGAGGCGAGGCCATTGGCCTGTTGATGGTGACCCTGCTGCTGGGCACGCCGGTGCTGAGCCTGATCGGCGCCACCGGCGCGGCGTTGACCCTGGGGGTGCGCGGCGGTGGGGTGCTGGTTTCCCTGCTGGTGCTGCCGTTGTATATTCCTGTGCTGATTTTTGGCACCGGGGCGGTGGATGCCGGCGTTTCCGGGATGGGTTACGAGGGGCACCTGTCCCTGCTGGGGGCCTTTCTGGTGATCGCGCTGCTGACCACGCCGCTGGCCACGGCGGCGGCGCTGCGTATCAGCGTTGAATAATAAGGCCGGGATCTGCGGATCCGGTTAATAAATTTTCGAATGCTCCTGAATCTACGGATTCAGGATAACGTCAGCGGCCTGTCACGGCGGGTTGCGGAGAGTGATCAATGGGTTTGAAGGATTCCATCGCGTGGTACTATTTTTCCGCGCCGAAGAGCTTTTATCCGCTGGCCGGTAAGCTGATTCCCTGGTTCTGGGGGCTGGCCATTGTCTTGACCGTGGTAGGCTTGTACATGAGCTTTTTCGTCGCCCCCACGGACTACAAGCAGGGGGAAAGCTACCGCATCATGTTCATTCATGTGCCGGCGGCCTGGATGTCCATGCTTATCTATCTGGTGATGGCGATCTACGCCATCATCGGCCTGGCCTGGAAGGTGCGCCTGGCGGACATGATGGCTTCGGCGCTGGCGCCCACCGGGGCCATGTTCACCTTCCTTGCCCTGTGGACCGGGGCCTTTTGGGGCAAGCCTACCTGGGGCACCTACTGGGTGTGGGATGCGCGCCTGACCTCCGAGCTTATCTTGCTGTTTCTGTACATCGGTTTCATCTCCCTGCAGTCGGCCATCGACGACCCGCGTCGCGCCGCCAAGGCTTCGGGCCTGCTGGCCATAGTCGGCGTGATCAACCTGCCCATCATCTATTTCTCCGTGACGTGGTGGAATACCCTGCATCAGGGCGCTTCCGTCAGCCCCACCATGGCGCCGAAGATGGCGAGCATCATGCTCACCACCATGCTGATCATGACCTTTGCCTTCTGGATGTACACCATTGCCATCACTTTGATGCGCGTGAGGCGAATTATTTTGGAAAGAGAGCGTCAGACAACCTGGGTGATGGAACTGGTCAGTGACGAGAAAGGTGGCCGGAAATGAGTGAATTCTTTGCCATGGGTGGTCATGGCTTCTATATCTGGGTTTCCTACGGCGTCACTGCCCTGTTCATGATCATCGAAGTGATTGCCGTGATGCGTAGCAAGCGCACGGTGGAAAGGCGTCTGGCGCGGCTGGCCCGGGCCGAGGCGCGTACACAAAGAGCACATAAGGATTAAATGGTATGAAGACACGTCACAAGCGCATGGCATTTATTCTCGTGGGTCTGGCTGGCCTGGCCGTGGCCGCCACTCTGGTGTTGAACGCGCTGAACAGCAATCTGGCCCTTTACATCAGCCCCACGGAGGTGCTGGCCGGCAATGCCCCCAAGGATAAGACCTTCCGACTTGGCGGCATGGTGGTGGAAGACAGCCTGGAGCGCGAGGATGACGGTCTGACCGTGCACTTCAAGGTGACCGACAGCGCCAACACCATCCCGGTGGTATTTACCGGCATCCTGCCGGATCTGTTCGAGGAAGGGCAGGGCGTGGTGGCGCAAGGGCGCATGAGGGATGGTGTCTTTACCGCCACCGAGGTGCTGGCCAAGCACGATGAAAACTATATGCCAAAAGAGGTGGCCGAAATGATGGAAGAGGGCGAGAAGCTCAAACAGCAACAACAGACTGGTGCACCGGTCATTCAATAGATGCAACGGCCTCTCCGGGCAGACGCATTCAGTGATTCCAAACAGGCAACGCCAAAGCAAGGCGAGGTAACAGACTCATGATTCCGGAAATTGGACATTTCGCGCTCATTTTGGCGCTCTGCGTGGCACTGGTGCAGGGGATTGTTCCCATCGCCGGCGCCCAGTTGGGAATTCGTTCCTGGATGGCGATGTCGCGGCCGGCGGCACAGGCCTTCTTCGTTTTCATTGCAGTGGCTTTTGGCTGCCTGACCTATTCCCACATCGTCAATGATTTTTCAGTGAAATATGTTGCCTCGGTGTCCAATTCCATGCTGCCTCTCCAGTACCGGATTGCAGCGGTCTGGGGCGGCCATGAGGGCTCCTTGCTGTTGTGGGCGCTGTTGCTGGGTCTGTGGACGCTGGCGGTGTCACGTTATTCGCGCAACCTGCCGCTGGAGATGGTGTCGCGCGTGATCGGCGTCATGGGTCTGATCTCGGTAGGCTTCGTGCTCTTCATGCTGTTTACTTCCAACCCCTTCGACCGCTTGTTGCCGCCAGCGCTAGATGGGCGCGATCTCAATCCGCTGCTGCAAGATCCTGGCCTGATCATCCATCCGCCGCTGCTGTATATCGGCTATGTGGGCTTTTCCGTCGCCTTCGCCTTTGCCATCGCCGCCCTGCTGGGCGGCCACATGGACGCTACCTGGGCGCGCTGGTCGCGCCCGTGGACCACCGTGGCGTGGGTGTTTCTCACCCTCGGCATCGCCCTCGGCAGCTGGTGGGCCTATTACGAACTGGGCTGGGGCGGCTGGTGGTTCTGGGATCCGGTCGAGAACGCCTCCTTCATGCCGTGGCTGGTGGGTACCGCGCTGGTGCATTCACTGGCGGTGACCGAGAAGCGCGGCAGCTTCAAGAACTGGACCGTGCTGCTGGCCATCATGGCCTTCTCCCTGAGCCTGTTGGGCACCTTCCTGGTGCGTTCCGGCGTGTTGACCTCGGTGCATGCCTTTGCCACCGATCCCGAGCGCGGCGTCTTTATTCTTGGTTTCCTGGTCGTGGTCATCGGCGGTTCGCTGGCGCTCTATGCCTGGCGCGCGCCGAAGGTGGGCCTGGGTGGACGCTTCGAGTTGGTATCGCGCGAGACCTTCCTGCTGGCCAATAATGTGCTGCTGGTGGTGGCCTGCGGCGCGGTGCTGCTGGGCACCTTGTACCCGCTACTGCTGGATTCGCTGGGTCTGGGCAAGATCTCCGTTGGCCCGCCCTATTTCGATACCGTATTTCTGCCGTTGATGGTTCCGCTGATCTTCCTCATGGGGGTGGGGCCGGTGGCGCGCTGGAAGCAGGCATCGATTCCCGACATGGCGGTACGGCTGCGCTGGGCGGCAGTGGTCAGCGTGGTGATGGCGATCATCCTGCCCTTTGTGATGGGCGACTGGTCGACGCTGGCCAGTCTGGGCTTTGCCCTGGCCTTCTGGGTGTTTGCCAGTTCGGCGGCCAACATACATGAGCGCTTGTCCACACTTCGTGCAAAAACGGATGCCGGCTTGCTGAAACGTATCGTCGGTTTGCCACGTGCCTACCTGGGCATGCATGCGGCGCACATCGGTGTGGGCGTGTTCATTATGGGTGTGACGATGGTGAATACCTATGAAATCGAGAAAGACGTGCGCATGGATATCGGCGATACCGTGACCCTGGGGCACTACACCTTCCGTTTTGACGGCGTGACCCAGATCGAGGGGCCCAACTACACTGCCAGCCGCGGGCAGGTGTTGGTGTCGAAGGACGGCAAGCCGATCACCGTGCTGTTCCCCGAGAAGCGCACCTATCTGGTACAGACCATGCCCATGACCGAGGCCGCCATCGATTCCGGTATTTTCCGTGACCTGTATGTCTCTCTCGGCGAGCCGGTGAGCAACGGGGCGTGGAGTGTGCGTGTCTATTACAAGCCATTCGTTGGCTGGATCTGGGGTGGTTGCGCCATCATGGCGCTGGGTGGCTTCTTGGCCATCAGTGATCGCCGTTATCGATTGACTGCGCGACGCCGGCGCAAATCCATTACTGGGAAAGGCTCTGCAAGCGAAGCCGGCTTGGCCACGGAGGAGAAATAAGTCATGCGCTTCTTGTTGCCGCTGGGACTGTTTTCCGTCATTGTCGGCTTTCTGTGGGTGGGGTTGAGCCTCAACCCGCAAGAGGTGCCGTCACCGCTCATCGACAAGCCGGCGCCTGACTTTACCCTGCCGCAGCTGCACGATCCGCAGCAGACCTTCTCCAACAAAGACATGCTGGGCAAGGTGTGGATGCTCAATGTGTGGGCGTCGTGGTGTGTTGCCTGCCGCCAGGAGCACCCGCTGCTGGTGCAGATGTCGCGCGCAAAGCTCTTTCCGGTGGTGGGCCTGAACTACAAGGATGAGCGCGCGGATGCCCTCCGTTGGCTGCAGCATGATGGTGATCCTTATCTGCTCAGTGTGATTGATAAGAATGGCAAGGTGGGCATCGACTACGGCGTCTATGGCGTACCAGAGTCCTTCGTCATTGACAAGCAGGGGGTGATTCGTCACAAGGTGATTGGGCCCTTGGGGCCGGCGGAGCTGCAGAACTGCGTGATCCCGCTGGTGCGCGAACTGGAAAAGGCCACCGGTGAGAGCCAAGTTTCCGAAGAGGTGAAAAAAGCATGCGCCTGATGTCACTTGTGAGTGTGGGGTTTGTCGCCCTGCTGCTGTTGCCTGCGCCCCTGCTGTTGGCCAAGGAGGCGACGCCCATGGCGGAGGACCCGGTGCTGGAAGAGATGGTCGACGAGATCGCAGACGAACTGCGCTGCCTGGTGTGTCAGAACCAGACCATTGCCGATTCTCACGCCGACCTGGCCGTCGACTTGAAAAACCAGGTACGGGACATGGTGCGTTCTGGCAAGAGCCAGGAGGAGATTATCGACTACATGGTGGAGCGCTACGGCGACTTCGTTCGTTATCGCCCGCCGGTCAAGACCTCCACCTATCTGTTGTGGGCGGGCCCCTTTCTGCTCCTGTTTATAGGCATTGTCGTGCTGATGCAGAACCTGAAAAAACGTCGCTTGCGGACGGATGAGCAGGAGGTGGCGCTGACGCCAGAGGAGCGTAAGCACCTGGCGCAGTTGTTGAAGTCCGAAGAAGAGAAGAACAAGTCATGATGATTTTTTGGTTGGTCGCGGCACTGTTGATTGTCGCTACGTTGCTGTTTTTGTTGCCACCCCTTATCAAGAGCCGCGAAAGCGAGGACGCCCTGGCGCGTGATGAACTGAACCTGACGATTTTCAAGGATCAGATGAAGGAGCTGGAGGCGGACCTGGCGGCAGGGGTGCTGACGGCGGATCAATATGATGTCGCCCGGCAGGATCTCGAGCGCGATTTCCTGCACGACAGTGGCGAAGAGGCCGGGAAGGGCGCCGGCCAGTCCGACCGCATCGTCGGCCGCGCCGCCGCGGTCGTCATCCTGGTGCTGGTGCCGGTACTGGCGGTGAGCATTTATGGCCTGCTGGGCGCTGGTGCGGCAGGGCTCGATCCCGAGAGCGTCAGGCCCGATGTGCAGGCCGAGGGCCACCAGGGCACGTTGGAAGAGCAGATTGCCATGCTGCAGGAACATCTGCAGAACAATCCAGAGGACGCCGAGGGTTGGCTGATGCTGGCGCGTTCCTATTACTTCATGAAGGATTTCGCGGCCGCCAGCAAGGTCTATGAGCGCGCCTCGGCGCTGGTTCAGGATTCCGACCCGAATCTGCTCGCCGACTGGGCCGATGCCGCCGCCATGGCGCAAAACCGACAGATGGCGGGTAAACCCTACGAACTCGCGAAGAAGGCCCTGAGCCTCCAGCCCTTTCATCAGAAGGCCCTGTGGCTGGCAGGTACGGCGGCGTTCCAGGCCGAAGACTACAATACCACCCTGGAATACTGGCAGCGGTTGGTTCAGCTGTTCCCGGAGGGCTCTGAGAACCATGTGCAGATGCAGCGTAACATCGACGAGATCAAGTCGATGCTGGCAAGCGTGGGCGATGTGCGGACGGCGCCAGCAGCAGCCCCGGAGGCGGCGGGCGCGTCGTCGACAGAGGGTGTCAGTTTGCACGGCGTAGTGCGATTGTCTGACGACCTGAAGGATCGCGTGTCGCCCGAGCAGGTGGTCTTTGTCTATGCGCGCGCCCCGAGCGGGCCACGCATGCCGCTGGCTATCGTGCGCAAGCAGGTGAAGGATCTGCCGTTGACCTTTACCCTGGACGACTCCACGGCCATGATGCCAGCCATGAAGCTGTCTTCCTTTCCCCAGGTTATGGTAGGGGCGCGGATTTCGCAAAGTGGCAACGCCATTTCACAGAGTGGCGACCTTGAAGTCGTCATGGGCCCTGTTGACGTTGAATCCAGCGGCAACCTGGAACTGGTGATCGACTCGGTGGTGCCGTAATATAGAGGTGCTTCGATTGCTGCGGACGATTTGCCGATGTGGCGTGGCGTTCGTTGTCATTGAATGATTGGCAGGAGATGCAACATGGAACACAGAACTGTCTTTTATCGTGCCTTTGTATTTTCTTTGCTGCTGCTGGCTGCCGCCGTGGCGCAGGCCGGAAATCCCCAGCGTGGACACCAAATCTACCTCGAGCGCTGCGCGGGCTGCCATGGGGTGACAGGTTTCCCCACCATGAGCGCAGTGCCGGCATTTGGTCGTGGCGAGGGCATGATGAAACCGGATGATGAACTGGTGGCCTTCGTCAAGCGTGGCATGGCGGTCATGCCGGGCTATGAAGGCATATTGACCGACCAGGAAATCCGCGACACCCTTGCCTACATCAGGACACTGTTTTGAGAAAATCCCATCTTCTTGTTGCAGGGGTTGCCCTGTCGGTAGCTTTCGGCGTTGCGCTGACGGGTTGCTCTGACGAACAGCCGGCAGCACCTGCCGCGGCGCCTGGGGCCAATGCACCGGTTTCCACCACTGCGCCAGAAACGCAGGCGGAGGAGAGTGGTTATCACGTCGTCGACACCTTCAATGTGGGTGAATACACCTATGTTCGCTCGCTGGTGCTGGACAAGAAGAAAGGCAGCGTCTGGGTGGGCACCAGTGTGGGAGCGATGGAGGTGGATGTCGCCACACGCGCCTTGTTGGGAACCTATACCCGTGATGCAGGCCTGGCCAATGAATACGTGTTCGGCATGCTCGTCGACAGCCAGGGCAATCGCTGGTTCGGCACCAATGGCGGTGGCGTGTCACGGCTTTCCGCGGATGAGGAATGGAAGACCTTCTTCCCCATGCACGGCCTGGCGGATTACTGGATCTACTCCTTTGCCGAGGGCCACGAGGGCGATATCTGGATCGGTACCTGGGCCGGCCTGAGTCACTTCGATCCCAAGACAGAGAAGTTTACTACCTACCTCACTCAGCTGGTAAACGAATGGGTGTATGGCCTGGGCGTCGATTCCAAGGACAATGTCTGGATCGGTACCGAGGGCGGTGTCAACATGTTCGATGGCAAGCAATGGTATACCTGGACCCATGATGACGGCCTCGGCGCCCGCAATGAAAACAACCTGCCCGTCAGCACCAACACCGGCCTGGGTACCCGCTCGCGTCACGACCTCAGCGTCATGGCGGAAGGACAGGCGACCTACAACCCCAACTATATCTTTACCCTGCTGGTCGATCCTGATGACAGGGTCTGGGCAGGGACCTGGGGCGGTGGCGTGGCCCGCTACGATGGTGAAAAATGGCAAAACTTTACCACCCAGGATGGGTTGGGCGGCAACATCGTCTACAGCATTGCGCGCAGTGCCGACGGAACCATGTGGTTTGGCACCAGCGGCGGCTTGTCCGCCTATGATGGCAAGGACTGGCGGTTGTTTACCAAGCAGGACGGCCTGCTGGATGATCATGTATATGCCATCACCCCGACCGGCAATGGAGAGGTCTGGGTGGGGACCCGATCGGGCGTGAGCCTGCTGGCCAAACAGCAGCCGCGCCGCCCGGCCGACAGATAATAAAAATGCCGGGCCGGGCTGACTGTGCCGGCAGGCTTGATTCAAGGACTTGGAGAGACTCGTGAATATCAGTTCAAAACATCTGGCGATTGGCGCCATCGTGGTTGGCGGGATCGTTATTGTCGCCTATAACATGGGCGCAAAGAAGGCCGAGGCGCCCGAGCAGGCAGCCGTCTCCGCGCCAGCGGCGCCATCCGCTGCTCCCGGCCACCCGGGTGGTGTGCCCCCGGTGAGCGACCTGCTTCCCAGTGATGCGCCGACGGCGAAGACGGCCGACTTCGCCCATTTCCGCGTCGGCAACCGCAACGTCAAGGGCATGCTGTCCGATGGTGACGAAGTCTGGGTAGGCACTTCCGGCGGGGTGATTCGCTATGACATTCACAGTGATGACTACAAGCTCTTCGATGTCAAGAACGGCAGCCTCGTGTCCAACGGTGTTTTCCATGTCAGCAAGATTCGCGGCAAGATCATGGTCGGCACCTACGGCGGCGGCCTGTCGGTCTATGACCCGGCAACGGATAGCTGGAAGAACTACAATATTCCGGCGGGCCTGGCCGACCAATTCGTCTACGACCTTGTCGAGGACAGAAACGGCGATCTGTGGATCGCCACCTGGTCCGGCGCCAATCGTGTCAAGGACGGCAAACTGGACGATGCCGCCAGTTGGGAGACCTTCACCGTTGCCAACACCAATGGCGGCCTGCCCAACGACTGGGTCTATGGTATCGACGTCGGCAAGGATGGCGAGATTTGGCTGGCGACCGAAGGTGGGTTGGCCCGTTTCAAGGACGGCACCTGGACCAACTGGAACCATGATGATGGGTTGGGGGCGAAGTACGAAGTGGTGAAGGACGATATTGCCTTCACCAATGATCCGGCTGCGGCCTCCAAGCATCACGCGCGCCAGAAGGAGGAGCAAGGCCTGAGCGATGTAAAGGTTGGCTTCAACCCTAACTACATCGTCTCTATGGCCGTCGATGAGGACGGGATAGTGTGGGCCGGCACCTGGGGCGGTGGCCTGTCCCGCTTTGATGGCAAGACCTGGAAGACCTATACCGTCAAGGACGGCCTGCCGGGTAATCACATCTTCATGCTGCACAAGAACCGTGGTGGCCCGCTTTGGATCGGCACCAACAAGGGGCTGGCGCGTTTCCGTCCGGACGGTAGCGGATTCATTGTCATGACCCAGGCCGATGGCCTGTTTGCCAACAACGTGTTTTCCCTCGCGGAAGCGAGTGACGGCAGTCTGTGGGTCGGCAGCTTCGGTGGTGTGGCGAGGATCTTTAATCCGAAGTAACGTTTCATCGATGTGAAAAATCAGGCCCTGCCCGGTGATTTCGGACAGGGCCTTTTTTATGGGTAGGTTACCGCAGCAGCGCTTTTGCTCCACACTATCTGCCGGGCTTGTTCCGGTGTTGGCCTGGTGAGCGGGTGTCGTTGTCCTGAACAATGGTAGGAGCGGACCCTTGGGCCGCGATGGTTTTCCCACCCTTGGCATC
>Ga0256839_1000830_pt1 | contig 39520 bp, 34 predicted proteins | sample 354166metaG_FD_185968 | JGI IMG/M metagenome (GOLD analysis project Ga0256839, IMG submission 185968) | Hydrothermal vent microbial communities from Mid Atlantic Ridge, Atlantic Ocean - 354-166 | ecosystem: Environmental > Aquatic > Marine > Hydrothermal vents | place: Atlantic Ocean: Mid...
GCCCGCTCGCAGTCCGCGACCGCCCGCTCGCAGGCAGAACGGTAGGCATCCTCTCCCTCGTGGCGCTGGGCCAGATCACAGATGCGATCCGACAGATCACAGATCGCTGCCGAAAGCTCGCACACCTGCTCGCAGCGCGCCGGGGGTTCGCCCTTCCCCCCAGCCCTCGCGCCACGGACCCCGCGCCGGGTATCGGCGGCGGCGTCCTCGGCGACCGCGACCTCACTGGCCCGCGCCGGCACCGGCCCGGCCGCACCGCCCGCGGGCGGATGCACGGCGGCCAGGCGCCGCTCGTAGGCTTCGAGCCGCGCCAGGAGAGCCGGAAGGTCATCGGTGGGTTCGGCGGGCGCCTCCGGTGACACCGCCTCCTCCGCCGCAGTGGGGGATTCGAGCGCAGGCGTGGCCTTCCGGCGTGCGCTGCAAGCGGTGAGCAAGGCGAGCACCGCCACCAGCAACACACGGGCGCGGGGGACGTACGCGATGAGATCAGGGCACCTGAGCATCGTCTTCGAGCAGTCGTTCGAGCAGTGCGCGGTTCATGGCGAGCGCCGTCTGGTACGCGGCGAGCGCCTCGTCGTCCCGCCCCTCGGCCTCGTAGATCTCGCCGAGGATCGCGTACAGACGGGCGGTGAAGGCGTCCTCGTCGCCACCGTCGGCCCCCCGCGCCTCGAGGTGGGCCTCGATCCGCCGGCGGACCGCCGCCCGTACGTCGGGATCGCCGGCGTCGAGCCGAAGGCGTGCCCAGCGGCCCAGCAGCGCCGCGCGCAGCGGCCGCCCCACCGCCGGGTCCACCGCGGCGGGCCACGGCCCGGTCAGCGCCTCGTCCAGCGCCCGAGCGGCCTCGTCGAGCGCTCCCCGACCCTCCAGGAGATCCGCGCGCGCCTCGGCGGCCTCCACCAGTTGCGCGAGCGCCACCGTGGCGGCCCGGCGACGGGCCGCCCCGACGGACAGGCCGCCAGCGGCCACCAGGCAGACCCCCAGCACCACGACCGCGACCCGACGCCACGTCGCAGGGCGTCTCATGGCACGCGCCCCCTCGACTCGTCGCGCAGGTCGCCCACCCATGCGCGCAACAGCCCCCGGCGCGCCGCCGTCACCCGGCGGGCCAGACGCGCGCGCTCGACCGGGACGAGCTGCGCGAACTGGGCCTCGAGCACGGCCGCCGTCCCCGCGGCGTCCGGCTCGGCCGGCGCGGGAACGGCCGGCGACGAAGCCCGGGCCGCCGTCGCATCGGCCGGCGACGACCCGCCCTCCGGTCGCAGGACCACGAAGAGCGCCAGCGCGGCCGCCGCACCCGCGAGACCTCCGATCCAGAGGGGGAGCCGCCAGCGCACGCGCCGGGGCCGGACCTCGGCCAGGACCGCCTCGAACACGCGGCCGGCGGTCTCGTCGTCGAGGGCCGGCGCCGCCGCGGCGTGACGCAGCAACCGCACCGCCGCGAGTTCGTCCTCGACCGACCCGCGCTCCCCGCACGCCGCCTGGCCACGTCGCAGGTCCTCCTCCCACGACGCGGACAGGGCATCGGGGGTCGGCCGCGAGGGCGGTGGGGACGACGGTTCGTGCATGGGACCTCGCTCGACGGAACGCCGCCGGCACCGGACAGCTTACGCCGCCGCGCGGCCGCGGGAAAACCGAGCCGTGCGGGCCGGACGCAGGCCTCCCTGGCCGCCCCGGGTCGGACTCGGGCCGAACCGCCCCGCGCCGGCCGGGTGCACCGGCGCCCGGGGCCGTGCCAGCCCCCACCGCGCCGCACCCGCGAGGCATCCAGCCGCCGGCGGGTCGCGGGTCGGCCGAGACGAAGCGGTCCCCCGGAACGGCCGACCCCCGCGCCCGACCGTGGAGGTCGGCGGCCCGCCGGCCCAACGGGCCCCCACCACGGTTCGCGGGCCAGGCCGGCCCGCCGACCTGGCGCTGGGGGCGCGCCAGCCACGCGGGGATCAGCCGTCCCCATGCCCCCCTTGCGCCTGCCACGCCTTGCGAAAGGCGCGCACCGCCCGGTACAGCAGGACGTCGAGGTTGCCCACCGTCACGCCGAGCTGCTCGGCGCAGTCGGCCCGCCCGCGGCCTTCGAGCAGCCGCATGCGCAGGACCTGGGCGTAGCGCGGGTTCAGGGTCTCCAGGACCGCGTCGATCCGGGCCCGAAGCTGCCGGCGAAAGACCTCGTCGTCCGGGGCCAGCGCCCCGTTCGCCCCCTGCGCCCCGGGAACCGCCTCGAGCAGCTCGGCGTAGGCCCCGCGCAGGCGCTGGCGCCGCCCCGACGCCCGGAGCAGATCGCGGGCCTTGTTGCGCGCGAGCGTCGCCAGGTACGGCCACAGCCCGCCCTCGCGCCACTCGTACCGATCCAGCGCGCGAAAGAACGCGATGAACGTCTCGCGCAGCGCGTCCTCGGCGTCGTCGCGATCGCCGAGCATGGGGGCGAGCACCCGCGCGTACAGCGGCCGGGCGTAGGCGCGGTACAGGCGCCCGAACGCGGCCCTGTCGCCCCGCCGAGCCCGCTCGACGAGACGACCTTCGTCGGGCAGCCGCGGCGCCGAGGCCATCGCCGGGCAAGCCTACACCGAGCCGCCCGCGGGCCGGCGAGCGCGCACACGGCCCCGACGCCGGGCCCCTCGTCCCTCGTGAAATCGTACGGCCGGGGCCCGCGGCGGGGTGTGGCACCGAACGCGCCACCCAGCGGCGATCGCCGTGCGGGGGGCACGAGCCCTGGTGGTCCGCCGGCATGGCGTGGCACCGAACGCGCGACCGAAAACCACGCACACCGGTCCGCCCGATCCGAAGGGCGCCCCCCACCGGTCGCACGCCGGGGCCCTCGGGCTCGGCCTGCCGCAGGCTCGACCTGGTGCCGGGCCGGGTGCCCCGGGGACGCGCGGCCGTGCCCCGCCCGCGGACACTGGCGGCGGTGATCGTCGCATCCTGGACGGCCCGCGGACCAACCGCCCCACCCCTGGCCACGGCGCCGGTTCCCCCTCATGCTCGGGGCGCCATGCCGCGCCTCGACCTGTTGCTCGCGCGCGCCACGGGCCTCGGGCGGCGCCGGGCCACGGCGGCGATCCGCGCCGGGCGGCTGCGGGCGGCGGACGGCACCGTGCTGCGGGACGCCAAGGTCCGGATCCCGCCCGCGGACCTGCCCCTGGCCGCTGTCCTCGACGACCGGCCGGTCCTGCTGCGCGAGCACGTGCACCTGCGGATGCACAAGCCGCACGGCGTGGTCACGGCCTTGCGCGACGCCCGGCACCCGACCGCCTTCGACCTGCTGGAAGGCGCCCCCCTCGCCCGCCACCTGCGCGCCGTCGGGCGGCTCGACCTCGACACCACGGGCCTTTTGCTCTGGACGACCGACGGCAGGCTGCTGCATCGCCTCGCCCACCCGCGCTACGCCGTCCCCCGCACCTACGAGGCCCTGCTCGCGGGCGCCCCGGAGCCCCTGCCGGCCGCGGGCCTCGTCCTCGACGACGGGCACCGCCCGCGGATCCTCGACCTTGCCCCGGTGCCCGAGACCCGGGCCCATCCCGCCCTGCTGCGCCCGGCCGGCGGCCCCATCTACCGCATCCGCCTCGTGGGCGGTCGCTTCCACGAGGTCAAGCGGATCTTCGCCGCGCTCGGCACGCGCGTGCGGGCCCTTTGCCGCACGCAGTACGGTTCCATCGACCTGCCGCCCGCGCTCGCACCGGGCGCCTACGACGAGGTGGACCTTCCGGGCATTGCCCGCGAACGACCTCCACTCCCGACCGGTGCCTAGGGCTTGTAGGCGCAAAAATCCACGTCGTTCGACTTGAAGAAGCAACTCATACCCTGGGGACACAGCCACAAGAGGAGCGGGTCGCAGGACAGACGGCAGATGTCACCCGTACCACAGATTGGCGTGGCCAACCCACTGGGCGCCTCCGGACAATCTCCGTCGCTGTTGCACGACTTCGTGCAGTAGCTCCCCGTTACCACCATGAAATCCACCCCCCCCTCCTCCTGGTGACACACAAGTCCCGCCTCGCACTCCGACGAGTCCGTGCACGGCCCCTCGTAGAGGCCGAGTCCGCCGCCCCCCGTCGTCGTCGAACCGGCCCCCGTCGTCGTCGAGCCACCTCCGGTCGTCGTCGAGCCACCTCCGGTCGTCGTCGAACCCGCCCCCGTCGTCGAGCCGAGGCCGCCGGTGCTCGAGGCCCCCGCCGTACCGCCGGCCGGACCGGTCACCGACGACGCCCCGGAGGCGCTATCCGAACCCTGGGACGTCGCGGTGGCGTGGCCGCTCGTCGTAGTCGCCGGACCCGATCCTGGAGCATCCGACGTACTGCCCGTCGCAGCCCCACCGCTGGCGTCGGTGCCGGAGCCGCCCAGGCCCTGCGTGGGCGGCGAGCAGGCGACGAGCGCGAGGGCCAACACCCAGGGGCCAGGGGCCCGATGAGACGAAAACGAACGTCCCCGTGCATCCATGGGCCGAAGTGTACCACGAAAAACGCCGTTTGCGTCCCTCTGGGCGCGATCGGCCCCACCCCGCACCAGCCGCCTATCCTTCGGAGCCCGCGCCCGGCACGTCCACGCCGCCCGTACCGTCCGCAGGCGGGGCGGCGGCCTCGGTCCCCGGGATCCGCATCGCCTCGTCGAGCCAGGCTCCCAGGTCCACGAGGCGACAGCGGCTGGAGCAAAACGGAAACGCCGGTGCCCCCCGGCCCGCCACCGGCCCGCCGCAGACCGGACAGGCCCGCGGCGGCGCGCGCCCGGGTTTCATACCTTCACCACGAGGGCCGCGGCCGTGTCGCCCGCGGCGCAGCCGGCGAACAGCACGTACCCGCCCCCGCGGTCGATCGCCTCCTCGATGCCCTCCATGAGCAGCCGCGCCCCCGTGGGCCCCTGGGGATGACCGTACACCAGCGAACTTCCCGTGCGGTTGAACGCCTCCGGGGCGATCTCCATCTCACGGGAGAAGTACACGTCGTTGACGGCGAAGGGGTTGTGCGTCTTGACCGCCGCGAGGTCCTTCACCCCGATCCCCGCGGCCTCGAGGGCTCGCCGCGCCGCCGGCACCACGGCCTTGGCCATCATGCCCTTTTCGACCCGCGCGGTGGCGTACGAGACGACCTCCACCGGCGCCTCGCCGCCCGAGAGCGCCGCCGCCCGATCCTTCGTGCACACCACGAGCCCGGCGTTTCCGTCGGCGGGGTGCGTCTGGGTCCCGAACGTGACCGTCCCGTCCCGCAGGACCGGGCGCAGCTTGGCCAGCCCCTCCTTCGTGGTGGGGAACACCCCCTCGTCGTGCTCGACCACACGGACCACCTTGCGCCCCGTGGGATTGACCTCGTAGGGCGCGACGAAGAACCGCGCGTGGAAGCCGTCCTCGACCGCCTGCCGGTACTGCTCGGTGCGCAGGAGCGTCATGGCCTCCTGCTCCTCGCGGGAGATCTGCTCGCTGCGGGCAACGTTCTCGGCCGTCTCCACCATGGCGTTCTTCGCCCATGGGTCACAGTTGAACGAATCCCACACCCAGTCTTCGGCGTCGGGCTTGCCGCCCGGGCCGGCGGGGTTCGGGTAGACCACGTGTGGACCGTTGCTGCACTTGTCGGCGAGGACCACCAAGGTGGCCTCGGAGCCGCCGCAAGCGACGGAACCGGCGGCGTGGGCCACGGCCGCCGCGGAGGTGGCGCAGGCCTGGCTGACCATGGCGCCGGTCACCCCGGGCGCCCCCACCAGCGCCGCCAGGTACGGCGCGCCGTAGAACACCTGCTTGCTCGGGATCGTCCAGCCCAGGACCACCTGATCGAGCACCTCGGGCGCGATCCCGCGGCGGGCGAGCCCCTTCACGGCGACGTCGGCGGCGAAGCGGATCGGGTGCAGGTCGGCGAACGATCCCTGCCACTTGCAAAAGGGCGTGGACCAGTAGGCGCGCCGGGGGATGAAGACGTTGGAAAAGCGCATGGGGAACTCCTTTTCGAGCGGCCGCAGGCGAACGGCGGCGGGCGCATGCTAGCAACGAACCGGCCCGGCGCGGACCGCCCGGCGTGGAGGGATGTCACACCCGCCCGTACCCGCGCGCAGCCGGCGCCCTACAGGGCGTCGAGGGCTTCGAGGACCTGCGCCAACCGGGGCAGGACGTGCTCCTCGAACGCCAGCACGGCCTCGACCAGGGTGGCGTAGTGATCCATCAAGAGCGCCTGGCGCGCGTCGCACAGTTGCTCCTGCCGGAACGACTCGTCGTGGAGGGTCTCGGTGATCGTGCCGTCCACCAGGTGCCCCAGGGAGGCCACGAGGTTCTCGGGCACGAGCCGGTGGTCGCCGGCCACGTGGCTCGGATCGAAGATGACGGGCAGGATCGTGCTCCTGCGCGCGTAGGTGATCGCGTTGAAGTCGGGCTGGTTGCGGCAGTAGCCGCCCTTCGTAAAGAGCGTCTTCATGCCGCGCTCGCACAGCACGATGTCGAGGTTGCCCTGGTTGGCCACGTACTCGGCGGCGTAGAACCACTCGCTCGCCTCGTTGCCGAACCCACGCTTGAGGATCACCGGGCGCGCAAGGCGCCCCACCGCTTCGAGCAGGTCGAAGTTCTGGGCGTTGCGCGTGCCGATCTGCAGCATGTCGGCGTGCTCGGCGATCTCCGCGGCGAGGTTGTGGTCCATCACCTCGGTGGCGTAGGGGATCCCGGTCTCCTCGCGCGCGGCGTCGAGCATGGCGATCCCCTTCATCCCGAGCCCGCGCCAGTCCGTCGGGCGCGTGCGCGGCTTGAACGCCCCTCCGCGCAAGATGACGCGGTCTTCGATCCCGTAGCGCTCGGCGATGGTCCGGGCCGCCCGCGCGATCGCGAGGGTCTGCGCCATGGTCTGCGGGGAGTCCGGCCCCACGAAGAAGACGTGCCGGCCGGCCCCGATGCGTCGTACCTTTCCGTCGAGCCCCGGCACCTCCACCACGCGCCGCGGGCGCCGCACCACACCGCCTTCGCCCCGCGCGACGCGGGCGATGTTCTTGTGGTCGCTTTCGACCCGAAACGCCTTGCGCACCCCCGGCAGGTTGCGGATGAACCCCTCGCGCGTCGAAAACTCGCGTGTATCCCCGATCACGTGCAGCGTGCAGTAGATCCCATCGCCCTCCGTGGTCTCCACGCGGTTGCCGAACCGGGCCGCGAGTTCCCGGATCTGCGTGATGGTCGCGCGCCGGCCTTTTTCGACTTCGATGATCATGCCGCCGGCGAGCGTCGCGCGGGAACGTTGGCGGCGCAATCCCCCGTGACGAGCCGGCGCACGATGGCGACATAGGCAGGGATGGACAACAGGACGGAGGGAAGCTTCTCGGTGCACGCCGCCTGAACGAGCGCCTGGTGCCGGCAGGCCGCCGGCTCGATGGCGGCCACCGCTCCACCCGCGTCCAGGACGGCACGGGCCCCCCACACCCCTTCGTCCCCCAGCCCGGAGCCGAACGTCACGAACACCCGTTGGCCCGCGTCCACCAGGTTCGTCAACGTGAGGTCGAGATCCGGTCCCGGACGCTCGCGCCCCAGCGGCGCCGCCGCAAAGAAGATCCCCGGTTCGAGGCCAGCCGGATTGGCCGGCAACACGAAGACGGGTCCTTTCGCCAGGCGCGCCAGGCGACTGCGAAAGGCCGCGCGCTTCGACGGCAAGTGATGCACCACCACGACGAAGGGGACCGAACTCGGAGCCAGCGCGGCGAGGACCCTGTCGATCTGCTCGTCGGCCCCCTCGGCGCCGGCAAAAACAGCCACGTCGATCCCGCGAGCCACGGCCTCTGCCAGCGCCGGGGGTGTCGGGTCGAGATGGCGCAGGCCGCCGGGCCGCGTCGAACGCCGCGTGTGCCGAGCCCGGGCCGCCGCTGCGTTCAGACGCGTGCGCAGGGTACGGTCGTCCACGGCGGCCGGGTCGGCCGGCAGCCGACGGCAGCCCACGAGCGGCGCCCCCTCGTCCCCCACGGCGAAGACGACGGCGTGGCCCTCCACCGAGGCCGCCAGGGTGACGGCCTCGGCGCGACCGAGCGATGGCAGCAGCACGACCACGTCGGCGCCTTCGACGCCTTCGCGGGCATCCTGCCCTTTGGACGGATCCACGCAGGCGACCTCGTGCAGGGCCACCGCGCGCAGCCGGGCGAGCCATGGCCCGTGCCCGCCGCGCCCCACCAGCACGATGCGAGCGCGTGTCCTCGTGGAGGCGGCCACGGCCCGCTCATCGGCCGTCAGGCACCGGCGCTTGAGAGATCCGCGGCCGGCCGCCATGGCCCCACGGCCCGGTCATGACACGGCGGCCAGCGCCCCGGCCAGGGCGTCGAGCCCGAGGGCGAGGGTCTCGTCGTCCGTCGCAAAGGACAGGCGCAGCCCTCCCGGCGCCCCGAACGGCGTACCGGGCACGCACGCGACGCCCGCCGTCTCGAGCAGGTGGGTGCAAAGGGCCACGTCGTCGGCGAACGGTCGTCCCGCCCCGCAAAAGGCCGAGGCGTCCACGAAGACGTAGAACGCGCCGTCCGGCGGATGGGCGCGAAGGCCCGGGATCTTCGCCAGCCGATCCACCACGAGCCGGCGACGGCGCACGAACGCCTCGCGCATGGCACGACAGTCTTCTTCGCAGGCAGGATCGGCCAGCGCCACCGTGGCGGCGATCTGCGAGGGGGTGGCGGCCCCGGAGGTCGTCTGCCCCTGCACGGCGACGACCGCCCGCACGACCTCGGGCGGCGCGTACAGGAAACCCACGCGGTAGCCGGTCATGGCGTGGCTCTTCGACACGCCGTCCACCGCCACGATGCGGTCGAATCCGGGCGCGGCCACGAAGGCCGAGACGGCCTCGAAGCCGTCGTAGGTGATCTTGCGGTAGATGTCGTCGGTCACGAGCACGGCGCGTGGGGCCCGGCGCTCGACGGCCTCGGCCACGCGCCGGATGGTGTCCGCACGAAGGCCCACCCCCGTGGGGTTCGATGGGCTGTTGAGCACGACGATCCGCACCCGCTCGTCGAGGGCCTCGGCCAGCGCCTCGGGATCGAGGCGGTAGCCGTCCTCGGCGCGGGTGGGCACCACGACCGTCTGCGCGCCGGCAAGCTGCGCCATCACCGGGTAGCTGACCCAGTACGGTGCCACGAGCAGCACGCGGTCGGACGGTTCGAGGAGCACACGGAACAGGTTCGCGAGCGCCTGCTTGGCCCCGCAGGTCACGGCGATCTCCTCGGGGGACACCGGTCGGCCGTGGAACGCGGCAAGATCGTCGGCCGCCGCCCGGCGCAGCGCCGGCAGCCCCGCCACGGGCGCATAGCGCATGGCCTCGTCGCGCACGCGCTCGCTGACGGCGAGACGCACCGGCGCGGGCGGCCGGGCGTCCGGCTCGCCGGCGCTAAGGTCGTAGATGGTGCGCCCCTCGGCCCGCAGCGCGCGGGCCTTGGCCGACACGGCGAGCGTGGCCGACGGCCGAAGCGATCGTGCAAGCGTGGACAATGTGAAGGGCGAGGTCATGACGTGGCGTCGTCCGTCGGGCGCAGAAAGATCTCGAACAGCGCCTGCCCATAGCGGCGCCGCCGGAGCAACCGCCAGGCTGGCGGCGGATCGAGCGTGACGGCCCGGCCGCGGTGGACCGGCCGGTGGGACACTACCACGCCGCCCGGCGCCAGGAAGCCCCCCGCCTCGACGGCCTCGAAGACCGCGACGAGGTCGCCCGCGTCCCGGTAGGGGGGGTCGGCGACGACGATGTCGAACGGGGCGCCGCATGGGCCCGCCAGATACGTCGCCACGCTCTGTCGGCGCACGGCCACCCGGTCTGCGAAGCCGATCCGCCGCGCCTCCGCCTCGATCCTTCGGGCCAACCGGGCGTCCTGCTCCACCAGGAGGCTCGCCGCCGCGCCACGGCTGAGCAACTCGAACGACACGATCCCCGACCCCGCATAAAGGTCCAGGATATGCGCCCCATCGATGCGGTCGCATAGGATCGATCCGATCGCCTCGCGCACCCGCGCTGGCACGGGTCGAGCCGGCGTCCGTGGAGGCAACGGGGCGAGCCGCCGTCCCTTGGCCGTGCCGCCGGTGATCCGGAGCAACGCGCCCCTTCCCTCAGACTCCCGCGCCGCAGGCGACGCAGGCATCGTGCACGACAGCCCCCGCGTACAGTCGGCGGTCCTCGGCTTCGAGCCGGGCGAGTCCCGCGCGCACGTGACGTCGCCGGCGCCACCAGGCGACCCCGACGAGGGGCAACAACAACGCAAACGGCAGCCCGCCGCCGGCCGCGAGCGCATACCACACGAAGCGATCGGGCAATGCGGACCGCCAGCTTCGCACCAGTTCCGGCAGCGTCCGCCCGTAGGCGCGCACGGCCGCCGCCTCGAGGCGGTAGCCGGCGGCCAGCTCATAGAGCATCTGACGAAACGATGCACCCGTCCCGTCCACGCTGCGCAGGTACGCCACGAAGTCGCGTGCGGCGGCGTAGGCCACCTGCACCGTGGCGGGATCGTCGGAGGCGAACGCACGCTCGAGCTCGGTCATCTCCGGCACGCCCGGCCCGAACACCGCGCCCGCCAGGGCCTCCGCGCGTGCGAGGCTGATCTTCCCCTCCAGGGCCTCGGCCACTCCCTCGTGCAGCCAGCGCGGCACCTTGCGCCCGCCGACGGCACGATAGAGGGCGACGTGGGCCATCTCGTGACGCAACAAGCTCGCCAGGTCGGTGCGGTCGCCATCGGGGCCGTGGCGGGCCAGCACGATCTCGCCAACCTCGGGCCGGGCGACCCCCGCCACCCACCGCGGCATCCCCGTGGCCGTCGCCACCGTCCCGGCGTGATCGACCAGGTGGATCGTCAGCGCGTCGTCCAGATCGCCTTCCAGTTCATGCTCTACCGTTGACCAAAAATGTGGCGCATTCTCGACGAGGAAGGCCGCCTCGTCTTCCAGGCCCGGCTCGTAGCGCAGCACGATCCGTCCGACGCGGGCGGTGCGAACGGCGGACGCCACGGCAAATCCCGCCGCACCGGCGGTCTCGGCCCTGGCGCCGGTCGAAAGCCCCACGAAGGCCGCGACGAACACCAGTGCGCGAAGGATGCGCAACCAGCGCCGGAGGGCGGCGGGGGGACGGCCAGGCCGGATCATGGGTGCACCTTGAGCACGACCTGCTCCTTGCGCAAGGTGCCGGCGACCAGGATCGCCACGGCCGCGCCGAGAACGAGGACGACGGTGGTGCCGATGAGGGCCGCCCGGGCCTTGGGGCCGAGCCGAACCCACCGGCGCCTGGGGCGCACCCCCTCGGCCACGAGACGTTCGTGCTCGGCCCACAGCGCCTCGAACAGGCGCGGATCCCGCGCTGCGGCCTTTCCGCGAATGGGGAGCGGCCGATCGAGCCGGCAGTCGTGGGGCAACAAGACCGGGTGGGCTCGACCGGGGACGTAGCCGACCACCACCACGAGGTCCTCGCGGCCCTCACGGCAGATCTCTCGGGGCGGCGGCGCTCCGGCGCGCAACCGGCGCACACGCAGGTCCAAACCGCGGGCCGCCCGGGCCGATGCCTCGAGCTGCGCCACGATCCGCCGCTCCTCCCGCGTCCCCGGCGCTTCCGGCGAGAACCCCACCGCCACCCGGACCACGGTGCGTTTCGTCACGACCTTCGGGGCCGGGGGCGTGCGCCCGCCCTCCCCTCCCCGGCCCGACGCCACCCCCCCCGCCTCCCCGGCGACCGCCCGGCCCGACGCTTCCCCCCGCGCCTCCCCGGCGACCGCCCGGCCCGACGTCCGCCCCTCCGGCCAGGGGACGGCCCGCGGGCCAGCCGGCGCCCGAGGGTCCGGTCTCGACGCCCCCCACGACACGACTTTCGGGCGTGCCCACGACGCGCCCGACACGACCTTCGGGCGTGCCCACGACGCGCCCGACACGACCTTAGGGCGTGCCCACGACACGACCTTCGGGCGTGCCCGGGGGGCACCGGCCCACGGGCCGCCCCACGACCTCGGCTCGCCGTCCGACACGACCTTCGGGCCTGCCCACGCGCCCGACACGACCTTCGGGCCTGCCCACGCGACCTTCGGGCCGGCCCACGAAGCCCACGACACGACCTTCGGGCGTGCCCACGACACGACCTTCGGGCGTGGTCGGGGGGTACCGGCCCACGGGCCGGCCCACGACCTCGGGTCGGCCCACGACACGACCTTCGGGCGTGGCCACGACCCCCGCGACACGACCTTCGGGCCGGCCCACGAAGCCCACGACACGACCTTCGGGCGTGCCCACGACACGACCTTCGGGCGTGGCCGGGGGGTACCGGCCCACGGGCCGGCCCAAGACCTCGGGTCGGCGGCGGCGGGGGCAGGCGCGTGCGGCGTATGCGCCACGGCCGGCGATGCGAGCCCAAGGCAGAGCGTCACCAGCGCCGCGAGCACGCGCTCGGCCGAGCCCGGCAAGGCGCCCTATCCCTGCTGCTTTCGGAAGAGAGCGTTCACCGCATAGACCTCGCGCGGCCGTAGGCCTGCCGTAAACTGCACACCGAAGCGCTGCGTATCGATCGGGTCCACCCAGCGCACCGTCGCCTCCACGGCAATCGGCTCGTCCAGGCCCGCCAGTTCGATCGCCAGGGCCACCTTCTCGTCCAGCGCCCAGGGTCGGCCAGCGGCCGCCCGGCAACAGGCGCCACCCAAGGACAGGTCCACGACGGTGCCCTCCACGTTGGCGCCGCCTCCCTGGATCCGCACGGGACAACCCACGTGGACGCGGGGGTGTTTCCTTCGCTCGGTCGAACCGGTCACGAACGAGGGGCTTACCCCCGGGGCGGCCGGCGCGTCAATCGCCCCCCGGCCCGTGTGCCCCCCGAGGCGGCCGCGTGCGTGTGCGAAAGTAGCGCCGCAACGCCTCCATGCGACGCCGGTCCTCCGGTGGGGCGCGTCGGCGGCAAGGGGCGGCCTCCTCGCTGTCGGGCGCCGCCCCCCACCGGATCTCGGGGCAGTCGAGCGGGTGATAGGCCATCTCGAAGCGCTCCTTGCGGGCCACGATCTCCGCCAGGGTCAGCCGCTGCTTCGACCCATCGCTGCGCACGTACCCGATGGCGAACGCGGGATCCGCCAGGAGCTCGTCGCGCAGCCGCGAAAGCGCCGTGACCGTCTCGTCCACGCGCTCGGGCGGCACGTCGAACGCCGCCGGGTCACGCCGCACGCGCGCGGGAAACCCCTCCACCACGTCGATGGCGATGAGAAGCCGCAGGTCCCGTGCCGGCGTCGAGTATGCCTCCCATGGTCCGGTGGTCTCGAAGATCGCGGCCCCCTCGGGCATCGGGATCGGGCGGTCCGGATGGGCGGCGACGAACGCCACGCCGTTTTCCACCGACCGCACCCGCACCCGCACGGAAGCCGCCAGGTGCTCGACGAGCTGCCGCATCACCGCGAAGGGGTCCCGCACACCGGGGCTGATGAGCCGGTCCATGGTGTCGTAGAAGGTCTCGGCGTCCATCGCCGTCCGGTCGCCCGCATAGGCGGTGTCCGGCCGCGCGGCGATGGCTTCGTTCGAGGCGGGCCGAAACGACGCACCCGCACGCACGATGGGACGAAACGCCTTGAAGCCGCTCTCGCCCAGGGTCGGGTCGGGGTTCCACAGGAAATTCCCCTGCCAAAACGGCTTGCGCGTCAGGCTGCCGTCCGGTTGGCCGTCCACGGCGAACAGCACCCCCGGCCGGCCACCCGACGGGGGCATCCATCCAACGACCACGAAGATGTGCCCGTAGGGATCGGCGTAGATGGTCCCCGGGCGCACCCCCTGGTGGGAAAGCGCCACCGGGTAGAAGTCGCTGCGGCCGGTGTCGTGGGGCACGCGCCCGTTGCCGGAGTGCACACCCCACGCGAGGGTCCGCGACAGCAGGCGTCCCACCCGCGCGACCGGGTCGTCGCCGTCCACCCGATCGATCTTCGCCACCAGGTCCATCCACGGGCCGCAGGCGGGCGGGCGGCCGACGCCGCGCGAGCAGTGCCGAAACCCCATGGGCAGACCTCGTTTCCATCCAAAGTAGGCCCGAAGAAAGTACGGGGTGTCGGCACAGTCGGGCTGCAGGAACAGGCCGCCCTCTTCGGGGCGGCGGTCCTCCCCGAGACCCAGGCTGTTCCACAACAGGTTGTGCGCCGGGTCCGACGTGCGCTCGTGCAGCGCGCGGTGGGCGATCGTCTCGTCGCGCGCGCCGCGGAACAGTTCGCGTACGAACGCGGCGTACAAAGCCTCCTCGGCCGGGGTCCAGGTGCGGCGAATGGGCCACGGATCCTCCATGGACCGCGACGGGGCCACCGGCCGGCCCCTCGGGCGCACGCGCACCGTACGACAGGCGACCACCGCGCCGTCGCGCGCCACCTCGGCGACGAACCGACCGGCACGGGCGGGGACGGCTTCGAGGATCACGGCGTCCGGCTCGCCCCAATCGGCGCGCACCTGGGCTTCCACCGCGGTGCCGTCCGCGTCACGCAGGCGTATCGCAAGGGTGGGCCGAAGTGGATCGCCATCGAAGGTGGCCGCCAACACGCGCAGCGGCCGACCGGCGCGGGGGCGGTCGGGCGCAACGAGGACCCCCACGTCCGGCGGGTCGCGACGCGGACATGGCCCGTCGATGGGGCCGTCGTACGGTCGTGGGCGGTCCGGCCGAACGGGCATCGCCGCCGTCCTTCGCGGGGGCGGCTCCGCGGCCGCCTGGGCCGGCCGAGGGGCGGGGGCCTCGGTGGGCGGCGGCGCCGGGACGTGAGCGCCCGGGGTGGGACCTGGGCCGTCGGTGCCGGTGCGGCACGCAACCGGTCCCACGGCTGCGATCACCCCCGCCACGAACCATCCACACGCACGGCGTGTGCAAGGGCCGCGAAGGACGCGATGTGCGAGCGGTACCATCTGCACCGGCCGCGATCATGCCCTGCCCCATCGGACCCGTCCAACGGTCTTCGACGAAAACGACGTTCGCCCCGGGCACGTTTCGATCACGCACGCGGGCGCCGCGACCGTGGTATCGATGGGCCATGCGTGCGCTGATCGCCGACAAGATCGCCCCCGTGGGCCGACAGGGCCTCGCCGACCTCGGTCTCGACGTCGTGTTCGCCCCGGACACCACGGCCGAGGCGCTGCCCCAGGCCATGGCCGAGCACGATCCCACGGTGGTGGTCGTGCGCTCGACGAAGGTGACGGAGGCGTCGATCGCCGCAGGGCGGCAGCTCGCCCTGGTGGTGCGGGCAGGGGCCGGCGTCAACACCATCGACCTGGCGGCGGCGAGCCGACGCGGGGTGTTCGTCGCCAACTGCCCGGGGAAGAACGCGGTGGCCGTGGCGGAGCTGGCCATCGGGTTGCTGCTCGCGCTCGACCGCCGGATCGTCGATGCGAACGCCGACCTCCATGCCGGCACGTGGAACAAGAAGAAGTACGGCACCGGGCGTGGTCTGTTCGGCCGAACCCTCGGTCTGGTGGGTTTCGGGGCGATCGCCCGTGCGGTTGCCGCCCGCGCCGCCGGGCTCGGGATGCGCGTGCTGGCCTATAGCCGCACCCTCGACGACGAAACGGCGCGCGCCCACGGCGTCGAGCGGGCGCCAGACCTCGACGCCATGCTCGAACGAGTGGACGCGCTGAGCATCCACGTGCCGCTGAACGACATGACACGACACCTGTTCGACGAGACGCGGCTGCGGCGGCTGCCGAAGGGGGCCTACCTCGTCCATACGGCCCGGGGCGGCGTGGTGGACGACGCCGCCCTGGCGAAGCTCGTGGCCGAGGGGCACCTGCGCGCGGGGCTCGACGTGTTCGAGGGGGAGCCCGGCGCCGGGACCGCGCCGTTCGACTCACCCCTGCGGGGGGTGGCCGGGGTGGTGGGCACCCCTCACATCGGTGCGTCCACCGCCCAGGCCGAGCACGCGACCGGCGAGGAGGTCATCCGCGTCGTGCGCCGATACCTCGAAACGGGCACCCCTGCCAATGCGGTGAACGTGATGCGCGATCGGCCCGCGCGCTGGACGGTGGTCGTGCGTCACCGCGACCGCGTGGGCGTCCTCGCGGGGGTCCTCGGCGCCCTGCGCGAGGCGGCCCTGAACGTGCAGGAGATGCAAAACGTGGTGTTCGCCGGGGACGAAGCCGCGTGCGCCACGATCACCCTCGAACGGGAACCGCCCGCAGACCTCGTAGCTCGCCTTTCGGCCTCTCCGGAGGTTTTTGCCGTGGACGTACGGGCGATCGGAGGTTGACGATGGCGGGCGGCGACCGCGGCGTGGTGCTGCTTGCCCACGGAAGCGCCGATCCAGCGTGGAAAGAAGCCGTGGCGGCCGTGTGTCGCCGCGTCGAAGATGTGCACGCCGTGCCTTGCGCCGTCGCGGTGCTGCACCCGTCGGGCCCCTCCCTCGACGAGGCCGTGTCCACCCTCGAGGCCCGGGGTTGCCGCACCCTCGAGGTGGTGGCCTGGTTCCTCGCGGCGGGGAGGCACGTCACCCGCGACCTCCCCGATCTGGTGCGGGCCGTCGCCGCCCGCCGCCCGCACGCCTCGATCACGCTGCGCCCAGGCGCCCTGGGTGAAGACCCGCGCGTCCTGGACGCCCTCGCGACCGCCGCGGTCCGGGGGCCCCATCCAGCCGCCGCCCCCGATCCCGCACCGCGCCGGGACACCGCCTCCCACGCCGGACCGACCGCCGGGCGGACGGCGCCAACGACGCCTGCCCCACCCGAAGATCCCGCCAGCGATTGAACACGGGGCTCCTGCCGCCCCGACAGGGATCGCACGACCTTGCAGCGGGAGGAGACGACGGGCCGGCGCTCGCCGGCCCCGCAGGGGCCGTCGAACGAGTTCCTTGCCAGGCAAGCAGCGGCCGGTGGGCATCGGTCGCACTTTTGGATGACTCGGGCGACTCGGAGGAGCGACGACGCCTTTCCCCGTTTTTGCGGGGCGTCGCCGCGCCCTCCCGAACCGGCGCCGCAAAGCGCCCGCGCCATCCGTGTTCTCGAAACGAGTTTTCGGAGGCCCCCGAACCGCGAGACGCGTGTACTCGCCCCAGAGCGCGGGGGTTCGCGACACGCCGCGTTGGAGCCCTGGGGATGGCCCCCATCCGTGTACGGTCCGGGAGCCGGGACGCGCACCGGCACCGGCGCGGGCACGGCAACTGCAACGGTTTATTTCATCCACTGCTGGTCTTTTCGGAGACGGCGGCGACGACGCGCACCGGCACAGGGACGGACATCCGTGACCGTGCCGGTATGCGTTCCCGCAACCGACCACGCCCCGCCGGTCCAGATGGCGCCGCCCCCGAGGTGGCGTGCGACAGGACCTGCCGGTCGGAACCGGGCGTACCGAAACGTCCGAACCTACCCGCGGGACGATGCCCGGCAGTGCATCCAACACGGGAGGCACGAAAACGGAACCGGCGACCGCAACGCGCAAGGCACCGGCACCGACACGGGGTACCGGGGGGCGAGTGGGCGCTGCAGGTGGAGCGGGCTCCCGGGGACACGGTTGCGGGTGGGCGTCGGCATGGCCGTGGACGTGGACGTCCGCATGCCCGCAGGCGACCACGTCCGCGCCGGCCCGAACGAAACGGGCGCGCCCCTCGGCACGGTGCCGGAGCGCGGTGGCTCGACGGGCGCGCCCCCGGTGTCTTGGGGCCTTGCCCCGGACGACCGCCCGCACGGATGCGGCTTCCGGCAAGCTTCGCGGGCTCTCAATGCAGGGGCTGCGAGACGACTTCGGCGCCCCCCGCGATGGCACAAACCGCGCCGCGCCCGGGCACCCCGGCCATCTCGAACTGCTCGGCGAGGATCGCGAGCAAGGACTCGGCGTGGCGCGCGTGCATGGGCACGGCGAACACCGTCGGTCCCGCGCCGCTGAGCCCGCACGCCAGTGCCCCCGCCTCGTGGGCGGCCGCCTTGGCGGCCGAGAAGCCCGGGACCAGATGGGCCCGCGCCGGCTCGGCGAACAGATCCACCATCGACGCCCCGAGCAACGCACGGTCCCCCACGTGAAGCGCGTGGATCATCATGCCCAGCCGCGCCGCCTGGAGCACGTGGTCGTCCCGGTCCACCGCGGCCGGGAGGACGGCCCGCGCCGCCTTCGTCTCGACGGTGCACCCCGGCGTGTAGACGACGATGGACAGGTCGTCGGGCACCGGGAGCCGGCACAGCCGCAACGGCCCGCGTGGGATCGCCAGCACGATGCCGCCGAGGGCGCAGGGGGCCACGTTGTCCACGTGCGCCGCGCCGCATGCGACCGCCTCCCCCTTGCGCGCGGCCTCCACGATGGCCTCGACCGGCGGATCGATCCCCAGGGCGGCCGCTGCGGCGACGGCGCCGGCCACCGCGCTGGCCCCGCTCGAACCGAGCCCGCTGCCCAGCGGCAGCCCCTTGTGCACGCGCAACTCCAGTCCGGCGTCGAGACCGGCCGCGTCGCGCAGGGCGCGGGCGGCGACGGCCGCGGTGTTGCGGTCCGCTTCCTTGGGTACCTTCTCGGCTCCCAGGCCCGCATCGCCGGTGACCTCCACCACCACGACCTCGCGACCCCTCGTCCGGCGCGCCGCCACGTGATCGTAGAACGCATCGACGGCCAGCCCCAGGCAATCGAACCCGGGCCCGAGGTTCGAGACCGTGGCCGGGGCCCGCGCCTGTACCCAACCCGCCATGGCGGCTGCGCCCCTAGCGCTTGAGCGCCTCGTCGATCCAGCCCTCGACGGTGCCGCCGAACAACAGCTCGTTGTATTCGCGCCCGTTGACGTAGACCGTGGGGGTCCCCGGGATCTCGAGCTTCTCCCCCTCGGCCCGGTCCTCGGCCACGCGGGCCTTGGCCTTCTCACTGCGGAAGTCACGCTCGAACTGCTTCATGTCGAGGCCGAGTTGGCGGGCGAATCCCATGATCCGCTCGTCCGAGAGGTCTTCTTGATTCTCGAACAGCAGGTCGTGCATCTCCCAGAACTTGCCCTGGGCGCGCGCGGCCTCCGCAGCGATCGCTGCGTTCTTGCCCTGCGGGTGCATGCGCAGCGGGAAGTACTTGAACACCAGCTTGGCGCGCCCCCCGAACTTGTCCACGGCCCGGCGCAGCACCGGGGCCTCGGCACGGCAGTGGGGGCACTGGAAGTCCGCGAACACGACGACCGCCACGGGCGCGCGCGGGTTCCCCCACACGGGGCGATCCTCGATGTCGATCTCCCGCGGGGTGAGCGCCTTGCGCAAGAACGCCAGTTCCTTCTTGATCGCGGTGGCGGTCGCCCCCTCGGCCAGGCGGTCGGCCACGAACTGCGCCAGCACCAGGGAGTCCCGGCACGACGGATCGTCGGCCAGCGACCGGGCGAGCGAGTGCGGCTTGCCGCAGGCACTCGGCTCGAGGTTGATCACATCGAAGAAGGCGCTCTTTTGCGCGTCCGACAGGCCCGAAAGGTCCACCCCCGGCGCCTCGGTGAGTGCCGAGGCCGGCGCCGCGGAAGCGCCCGACGATGGCGAGGCCGCACTGGACGGATCGTTCTTGGCGGGCGCCTTGCCGGCCCCGTCCTGCCCGCCCGGCGCTTCCGCCGCCGGCGGCGTGCAGGCGGGCGTGCAGGCCGTCACGAACAGCGAGACCGCAGCGAGGAATCGACTCGTGGCCGTCACGTCCGCGCAGGCTAGCAGCGGGCCACGGTGCGGTGCAAACGGGTCTGCCCGGGGGCAGGCGGAGCCTCCGCGGCGCGCGCGGCCCGGCGTTGACAGCCGCGCCGGGCCGCGCGATTGTTCGCGCCCCCGCAAGGAGGAAGCCTTGAAGATCCTGGTCACCGTCAAGCGGATCCCCGATCCCGATGAGCCCCTGAAGTTCTCCGGCGGCGTGCTCGACACGTCGGCGGTCAAGTGGGTGCCGAACACCTTCGACGAGTACGCGATGGAGACGGCCCTGCGCCTGGCCGAGCACGTCGGCGGCTCCCAGCGCCTGGCCGAGGTGATCGTGATGAGCATCTGCCCCGCCGGGCAGCGCCAGCACGTCACGCAGTTCCTCGCCATGGGGGGGGACCGGGCGGTGGTCGTGGACCACGACGATCGCGCCCTCGACGCGCAAACCGTCGCCGAGGCCATCGCAGCCGTCTGGAAGCGGGAATCGTGCGATCTCCTCATCGCCGGCAAGCTCGCCCAGGACATGGAGGGCAACGAGGTCGCCCAGCGCGCGGCGGCTTTGCTCGGCCTGCCGCAGGCAACGTTCGCGGCCACGGTGGCCTGGGACCGGGAGGCCGGTTCCCTGACCGTGGGCCGCGAGGTGGACGACGGCGTGGAATCCAAGAAGATCCCGCTGCCCGCCGTGGTGAGCGTGGATCTTCGCGTGGTCCTGCCCCACAGCGTCAAGAACGGCGCCACCCCGGACGACCACGCCTACCAGGAGGGCCCGCGGCTCGCCTCCCTGCGCGGGATCACCATGGCCAAGCGCAAGAAGGTGGACGTGGTGTCCCTGGCGGATCTCGGGGTCGAGGCGAAGAACACAAGCCCCATCGTCCACGCCGAGCCGCCGCCGCCGCGGCCGCCCGGGCAGATCGTCGAGTCGGTGGACGAACTGGTCGAAAAGCTCGCCACGGAGGCCAAGGTTCTATGAGCACCGTTCTTTTCATCGTCGAGACCCACCAGGGCAAGGCCGCCACGGCCAGCCTCCACGGGATCACCTGTGCCGCCCGCGTCGCCGCCGCCCACGGGGCGGAGCTTGCGCTGCTCGTCCTCGGGGCGGACGACACGGCCGCCCGCCAGGTGGCCGCCGAGGGCTACGGCGCGGCGAAGGTCCTCGCCGGCGTGCACGAGGCCCTCGGAACGTTCACGGCCGAGGCTTACGGCGACGCCATCGCCGAGGTCGCCCGGGCCACGGGCGCGATCGCCGTCGGGGCCACCGCGACTTCGTCGTCTCGCGACGCGCTGCCCCGGGCGGCGGCGATGCTCCGCGCCCCTCTCGTCTCGGAGGTGGTGGCCGTCCAGGACGCGGGGCTGTTGCGCCGGCCGGTCGCCGCAGGCCGTGCGCTGGTGGACACGAAGATCGAAGCCGCCCCCTACCTCTTCACGGTGCGCGCCAGCGAGTTCCCGGCCGCCGAGGCGTCGGCTGCCGCGCCCGTGGAGACCGTGGCAGTGGGCGATCCCGACCCGCGCGGTGCGCAGGTGCTCGGGATCGAGCGCACCGAAAGCGCCAGGCCGCCCCTGACCGAGGCGAAGGTCATCGTCTCCGGCGGCCGCGGCATGGGCAGCGGCGAGAACTTCAAGCACCTCGAAGCCCTGGCGGACCTGCTCGGCGCAGCGGTCGGGGCGAGCCGTGCCGCGACGGACGCCGGCATGGTGCCGGCCGACCTGCAGGTGGGCCAGACCGGCAAGGTGGTGGCCCCCGACCTGTACATCGCGGTGGGGATCTCCGGCGCGATCCAGCACCTGGCGGGCATGAAGGGCTCGAAGGTCATCGTCGCGATCAACAAGGATCCCGAGGCCCCGATCTTCCAGGTCGCCGACTACGGTCTCGTGGCCAAGTGGGAGGACACGCTCCCCCGCCTGACCGAACTCGTGCGCGCCCGCAGGACCGCCGAGGCGTAGCCGCCCGAGGCCCTACGACCGCCCCCGCGCCCGCGCCCCCCTCTTTCGGGGCCGGGCGCCTGCTTTTGATACGCTGCGAACATGCCCTCGACGGCGCGCGAACACCTGCCTGCGTTGGCGCGTCTTTTGGTCGTGACGCTCGGCTGCGTGCTCCTTTCCGAGGCCCTCGCAGCCGCGATGCTGTGGGCGGCCGGCTGGCCGGCACGTGCCACGGCCCCGCAAATCCACCGCGCGCTTGTGGTCATGGCGGCCAGCGGGGGGATCGCCGCCGTCGCCACCCTCTTTTTCGCGCTGTTTCGTCTGCTCGGGAACCTGCCCTCGGCGGCCGTCCCCACGGTGCCCCCGACGGTCCGCACGGTGCTGCTGTTCGTCCCCTGGCTCGTCGCGATGCTGATCGACGAGCGCGTCGTCACCGCGCCTGCCGCCGCCTTTCGCTGGGCGTTGCCGGTCGCCTGTGCGCTCGGGGCCGCCGGCATCGCGACGACGATCCCCACGGGCGCCCTGCTCGCGACGGGAACACACCCGGTCCGTGACGATGCGGACGCGGTGTACGATCCGCCGCGCCCCCTGTCGTCGCGGCTCGCCCACGACCTGTTGTTCGCGGCGCTCGCGGCCTGCCTCGTATCCGCGACCTTCGTCTACCCCAGGGTCGAAGACCCGACCTTTCCGGAAGGCCCCCTGTGGCTGCCGCCAGCGGCCATGGCGGTGGTCTCCATCGTGCTGGCAGGCATTTCGGCGCGAGCGCTCGGCCGCTCGCTCCGCGTGGACCTCGACACCATCGCCACCCGCCTCGACGCCCTCGGCTACAACGTCACGGTGACCGCCCCGTGGCGTATCGCGCCGACCAGCCTCGACGACGTCGGAGCGCTCGAGCAGCGCCTCGACCGCCTGCGCGTCCGCCTCGAAAAGGACGCGGCAAGCTACCAGGAAGCGCTCGAACGCGCCCGGGACGCAGACCTTGCCAAGGTCAACTTCCTCAGCGCCGTAAGCCACGAGATCCGGACCCCGCTGACCACTGTGGACGGGTTCGCTCAGATTCTGCTCGAACGGCCGCTGGCGCCGGCACAGGCCGACGATGTCCGCCTCATCCGCGCCGGCGCCCAGCAGCTTCTCGAGCTCGTCACGGACACCCTCGACATTTCCCTCATCGAGTCGGGGGAGTTGCGCCTCGAGTTCGACCGCACGGACGTGACAGAGATCGCGGCGCAGGTCGTGGAGGTGCACCAGTCCTTGCTGCGCGACAAACCGGTGCGCATGGATCTCGAGATCGGACCGGACGTGCCGCCCGTGGTGTGTGACCGCCGGCGCGTGCGACAGATCCTCACGAACCTGGTCAGCAACGCCATCAAGTTCACCGACGAAGGGGCCATCGTGGTCGAGGTGCGCCACGCGGCGGATCGCGGGGCCGTGGTCCTGCGCGTTTCCGACACCGGCGTCGGCATCGCCCCCGAGGAGATCGAGCACATCTTCGAGGAGTACAAGCAGGTCGGGCCCGTCAAGCGGCGCTCGAAGGGCACCGGGCTCGGCCTCGCGATCGCCCGTCGCATCGCCGAGCACCACGGCGGGTCACTGCGCTGCACGTCCGAGCCGGGGCGGGGATCGACGTTTACGCTCACGCTGCCACTCGACCCGGGACACCGTCGCACGCGGATCGAGATGAGTCCCTCCGACGGAGTCCAGGCGCTGGGAGCCCGACGCCCCGGCCCCGGCCCCGGAAAGGAACGCGCGTGACGCAGCCGACCCACACCGCGCTGTCGCGGGAGGAACGACGCGCCTCGCTCGATCTCTACGGGCGCCTGGCCCTGGCGGTCGCCGGGGTGTGGAGCGCGACGTACGCCCTCGCCCTTGCCTGGGCGGAGGCGGCCATCCTGGGGACCGCCCCTGCCGAACGGGCGAGTACCTGGGCCTGGGCGACTCCGGCGATCGTGACGTACGTGGGCCTGCTCGTCCAACTCGCCGTCTCGTGTCCCGTGTTGACGTGGCCCGAGCGCGCCTGGGCCACCGCCCGCCCCGGCCGCCTCCTGCCGAGGCTCGGGCTCGTGCTGGCCACACCCGCCCTGCCGGTGATCGCTGCGCGCCTTCGCCGGGCGACGCGGCCCCCCGACATGACCTCCTACGTCCAACTCCTCGGGCTGCCACAACTCATCGTCATCCAGACGACCGCATGGGGAGGGCTGTCCCTGGCCGTCAGCGCCATTGGAATCGCGGCCCACTACGACTGGCCGGTCACGACCACGGTCCTCCTGCTCGCGCTGTGGCTTGCCGCCTTCGCCCCCTTCGTGGCGTTTGCCGGTGTCGCGGCCCGAAAGGCGGTGGTCGCCCGCGCCACGGCGTTTCCGGGCGCGATCACCCTCCACTCGGCGGGCGGCGCCCGCTTCGCCGTCCGATGGGCCGCTTCCGCCGCCTTGCTGGCGCAGGCCATCGTGCTGGTGCCGCTGCTGTCGGGCAAGCTCTGGATCGAGCAGTATCGCATCGTACGCGCCGAACGACACGCGCGGTCCATCGCCGCCCAGGTCCAGCACTTCACCGCTTCGTCCGCCCACGCGGCACTCGGCGCCTTCCTGGCGCGGCACCCCGACGTCGCCGTCGCGCTTTCGACCGGGCGCGTCTACGGAGCCGTCGAACGGGTCGTCGAGGCCCGCGAGGGGCTCGTGGATCTCGACGACGACGGCTGGCCGGACCGGGTGGTCGTCCCGATCCCCACGGGGCGGGTGATCGTGGACACGGGCCCACGCGACGTTGTCCCGGCCGCCACCTTCCTGCTGGCGCTGGTCGCCCTCGGGGGCGGTCTCATCCTGTCGATCGCCCGCTACGCGCGCATGCTCGACCGAGATCTCGCACACGCGCGGGCGTACGTGGACGCCCTGCTCGAAGACACGCCGCCCTCCCTGCCGGACGTGCGCGCCATCCGAACCTCGGACGTGCGCAGCCTGGTCGAAGCGGTCTCGCGCCTCGTGGACCGGACCATCGAAACCAACATCGCCCGCTACGTCGCCACCGAGAAGACGCGCGAGGCCGAGCGGGTCAAGAGTCAATTCCTCGCCAACATGAGTCACGATCTGCGCTCGCCGCTCAACGCGGTCCTCGGTTTCTCCGAACTCTTGCTGACGGGGATCGACGGCGAACTGGACGAGGAAGACCGCGCGATGGTGGGCCAGATTCATGAAAGCGGTCGGCACCTGCTGTCGCAGATCGACGACATCCTCGACATGGCGAAGGTGGAGGCCGGACGGATGCACCTTTCACCCGAACCCACACCACCCGTGACGCTGCTGTCCCGAGCGACGGCCGCCGTGCGCAAAGACCTGGGCGAGGCCGTCACACTCCGAACGCAGGCGGCGCCGGGCCTGCCGCCGGTCCACGTGGACGGCTACCGGACCGCCCAGGCCATCGAGAACGTCCTGCGGTTCGCGGCCATCCATGCGGGCGACCGCCCCGTGGACGTGACCCTCCGGCCCCATGACCGCCCCGACGGGAGGTTCGTCCTCGTGCGGATCCACGCCGACACGCGCGCACTGTCCGCCGCCGACCTCGGACGTGCCCGCCGGGGGTTCTTGCGAATCCCGGGACAACCCGGTCTCGGCCTGGGGCTTCCCCTCGCCTCGGCGCTGCTCGACCTGCAGGGCGGCCGTTTGCGCGTCGAGGAAGGCCCGGACGGGGTCGTGTTCACCCTCGAGTTGCCGGCGCCGCACATGAGCCGAAAGCTCATCCTGGGCGAGACGCCCCCGGAGGGCCTCGACTTCGAGAACTCCCGTTGACCGCGCCCCCTTGCCCCAAGGGCGACGGCGCTGTCCCCCATCGAAGGACGTCCTTCACCGTAGCGCAAAAGACGCACCGGCGAGTACGAAATCGCCCCCCTCGCCCCAGGCATGACCGGGCCGTCGGACATGCTAGCATCATGGGGCCATGGTCTATCGTCGCGTCGAACCCTTCCGTTTTCCATCGTTGTTGCCTGTCATCGTTCGTGGCGCGTTGGGGACTCTGCTGGCGGTGGTGGGATGTGCGGACAGGGACGAAGGCGGCCGGCGCACGAACACGGGTGCCAGCAGCCTCACCACGGTCACCGCCGGTGCGACCGATACCGCCGGCGGAACGGGTGCCTCCTCAGCCGGCAGCGACGACGGGGGGGTCAAGCTCGATGTCGGAAACGGCATGGGCACCGGCAACAACTCCGGAGACAACATGAGCGACGGCTGCAAGAAGGTGGACCTGTTGTTCGTCGTGGACAACTCCGGCTCCATGCTGGACGAACAGGTCAACCTCGTCGCCAGCGTGCCGGGGTTCGTCAACCAGATCCAGACGCAGCTCGCCGACACCGAAGGGTACCACGTGGGTGTCATCACCTCCGACGCCTACAGCTTCAACGAGCTCGGTTGCGGCATCGAAGGCGCCCTCGTGACCCGCACCGGCGGCGCGGACGCGAGCAACGCGGTGTGCACTCCGTTCGCCTCGGGCCTGCGGTTCATGACCGAACAGGACGACCTGGCGACGAAGTTTCCGTGCGCGGCCCAGGTGGGCACGGAAGGTGACGGCAACGAGCGCCCGATGCAGACCATGATCGCGGCTCTGTCCGATGCCATGAACGCCCCCGGCGCCTGCAACGAGGGCTTCTTGCGCGACGACGCGCTGCTGGTCCTCGTCATCATCACGGACGAGGAGGACGACCACGAGGTGGACGGCTGCCTGCAACAACCGCAGCCCGGGTCGGCCGGCGATCCGCCCCAGTGGTTCGACGCCGTGGTCGCCGCCAAGGACGGCATCGAGTCCAACATCGTCGTCTTGAGCCTCGTCGGCCCCAAGCCGCCGAACGCCTGTCCCGCCCTCGACAAGTGCGCCGGGGGCATCGACGGCGCCGAGCAGGCCACGCGCATCATCGAGTTCACGGAAATGTTCACGTACGGCTTCGTCGGGCAGGTCTGTGCGCCCACCTACGAGCCGTTCTTCCAGGAGGCCATCTCGATCATCGAGTCGGCCTGCGACGACTTCGTGCCACCGGGCTAGACACCCGATCCCTGCTACCCTGCGGGCCATGACCGGCCCCGCCACAGGGCTGCGACCCGCCGAGCCGCCGTTTGTCGCGGCGTGCGGATCCACGGGCGCTGCCGCGGCGCGTGCGGTGATCCTGGGGATCCCATACGACGGCGCGACGAGCTATCGGGCAGGGGCGCGCGCCGCACCGGCCGCCATTCGCGCCGCCTCCCACAGCATCGAAAGCTACGCGCCGCCGTTCGGCGCGGACCTCGACGACGGGTCGGTGTTCGACGCGGGGGATCTGGCGGTCCCCGAGGACCTCGCCCCGGACGCGTTCGTGCCCTGGGCGACGAGCGCCCTGTCCGAGCTGGACCGCCGCCTGCCCGCAGTGCCCCGCCTCGTGCTCGGGGGCGACCACGGCGCCGCCCTGCCGGCCCTCCTCGCCGCCTGCGCCCGACACCCGGACCTGCGGATCCTCCACATCGACGCCCACGGGGACCTGCGCGCGTCCTACGACGGCACGCCGTACTCCCACGCCTGCGTGATGGCCCGGGTCCTCGAGGCCCTGGGGCCCGAGGGGATCGTGGCGACCTGGGGCATCCGCTCGGGCCCGCCCGAGGAGTTCACACGGGCCCGGACGGACCGACGGATCCTCGCCCTCGGGACGGATCCGGACGCAGGCCCGGCCCTGGCGGCACGGTGGGCCTTCGGGGCCGCGCCCGTGTACGTCACGTTCGACCTGGACGGCCTCGACGTGGGGGAGCTACCGGGCACCGGCACGCCGGAGCCCGGCGGGCTGCCGCTGGCGGCCGTCGAGCGCGCGCTGTGCCGGCTCGCCCGCGGCCGCGCCCCAGTCGTCGGTGCGGACCTGACCGAGTTGTCGCCGCCCCTGGATCCATCGGGCCTGTCGGCGGTGACGGCAGCACGCGCCGCCCGGGCGTTGCTGTTCGCGCTGGGCGCCGGCACCCGGCCGGCGGGGACACGCGACGGTCAGGCCGACGCGCCGGCTTCTTCGAGCTTGCGCCGATAGCCCGCCCAAAACGCCGCCGCCGGCAGGACCTTGCGGCCCGCCGGCTGCACGCGGCCGAAGCCCACGCACGTGCCCTCGCCCGCGCGCACCATCCAGCGACCGCCGGCGAGTCCCACCACCGTGCCCGGCGGACCTGCGGTGGGGCACGCGACGACCTCGGCGTCGTACAGCTTCAGGCGCAGCCCGCCGACCTCGGCGTGGGCGCCCGGCCACGGGGTCATGGCGCGCACCCGCCGGACCAGGCGGTCCGCCGGCTCGGCGAAGTCGAGCCGCCCCTCCCCCGCCTCGATGCGCGGCGCGTAGGTCGCCCTCGCCTCGTCCTGGGGGACCGCCGCAGGCAGGTCGGGAAAGCCTTGCAGCAGCGCCGCGATCCGCCGTGCGCCGAGCTCGGAAAGGCGCGCCCCGAGCTCGCCGGCGGTCTCCCGCGGGTCGATGGCGAGGCGGGCCTGGTCGAGGACCGGGCCGGTGTCGAGCCCCTCGTCCATCTGCATGATCGAGATCCCGGTCACCTCGTCCCCGGCGAGGATCGCCCGCTGGATCGGGGCCGCCCCGCGCCAGCGCGGCAGCAGCGAAAAGTGCACGTTGAGACACCCGCGCGTCGGCGCGGCCAGCACGTCCGGCGGAAGGATCCGCCCGTAGGCCGCCACCACGGCGAGATCCACCGCCAGACCGGCAATCCTCGCGGCGAGCCGGCCGTCCCGCACCTTGCGCGGCTGGTCCACCGGCACGCCGAGGGCCTCGGCCGCCACCTTCACCGCCGGCGGGCGCGTCTTGCGGCTCCGCCCCACGGGCCGGTCGGGTTGGGTGACGACCGCCACGAGGTCGGAGGCTCGGGCGACTGCCTCCAAGATCGGTACCACGAGGGCGGGGGTTCCCAGGAACACGGTGCGGGGTTTCATGCGGGCTCCAGCTGCGAAAGGTACGCGGTGCGCAGGGCGTCGTCGGTCAGGATCGCCTCGGCCTGATCCACGACGGTGCGGATCTCGTCGAGCGCCGCGCCCATGCGCGCCCGGACTTCGGGGTCGAGGCGATCCTGGGCGAACACCTCGCGCAAATCCGCGGCCGCGCGCCGCACCGCCTCGACGTCGGCCGTGCGCTCGACCCCCAGCACCTCGAACAAATCGCCCGCCCGGACGCGCTCGATCATGTCGAGGATCCGCGCCTCGTCCACGGCCTCGTCCGCGGCGCCCGCCTCCGGCACCGGCTCGGGCAACAGGTCGAGCCGGTCCTCGACGTGCAGCACGTAGACCAGCGGCCAAAACCGCACGTTGCGATCCGCCCAGCGCTCCTCCAGGACCTCGAGGCGAACCCGCCCGTCGAGCGCCGCCACGAGCGCCACCTCGTCGTCCGTAAGGCCATAGGCGTCCTGCCATGCGCGGCGGTCGTAGTCTCCGGCCGGTGGGGGGCGCACCCGAGCCGCGAGCACCGGCCCCGTCGCGGCGCGCAGGGCCGCCCGCGGCACGAAGCGGTCGATCCCCTCCAACAGGAACCGCCCCGGCGGCAGGTCCAGTTCCACCGGCACGTCCGTCGCAGCGTCCGGATCGAGGGTGAAGGTCCCCGCCAGGCAACGCAGCACGCTGGCGGCCACGTCGCGCACGTGCTGTCGCAGCACGTCGGGCAGTTCGCCGGCCTTGAGGAACCCGGCCTCGACGAGCAGCGTCCCGGCGCGGCGCGGATCCTTGGCGACCAGTCGGCACGCCGCGTCGAACTGCCGCCTTGAGATCCGGCCGCGGGCGAGCAGGCCCGACAGCAACCGATCTTCCGGCGCGGTCCCCTGCGCCGAGAGCACCACCCCCTCCCGGAGCCACAGCGTCTTGCGCCCGACCGGCACCTCGAAGACGACCGTGCCCGAAAATCGGATCCGGTGGAGCTTCGACAGCAGCCGTGCCGGCTCGAGGTCGGCCAGGTCGCCCGTGCGGTCCACCGGCAAGGTCCCGAGCGCCCGCCGCACCGGCACGAAGGGGGGCGAGGCCGCCGTGGCGGAGGGCACGGGCGTTTCGGACACCTCACGCACACCGATGGCCGGCTGGGTCCGCGCGTCGTCGGACACGGGCGCGGTTCGCCCGGGCGGGACGACGAGCGGCGCCGGCGTCTCGGACGCCGGCCGCAACACGGCCGACAGGTCCGCGTCGAGCGCCCGGATCCCGCTGTCGGCGGGCCCCGGGTCATCCGCCCCCACGAAGGCGAGGTCGTCGTCCAGCGGCGTCTTGGGGGGCTTGGCCGCACCGCCGCGGGATCGGTCCACCCGCTCCAAGGTCCTGCGGACCCGCCGCAGCGCCCCGTCCTCGCCCACCCCGGGCGGGTCCGCCGCCGGCGGCTCGTCCAGCACGACCGTCCGGTCCGGCGCCGCGTCCTCCGGCCGCCCGGCCGCACCGGTCGCCAGGTCCGCCGGCGCGGCGCCCCCCACAAGCTCGGCCAGCACGCCGCAAAGCTCTCCGCCCGCGTCGCTGCGCTCCACGAACTCGTCCGCCCCGAGGTCCAGCACACCTGCGAGATCCTCCACGTCGCGGCCCATCGAACCGACGAGCACCACCGGCACGGCCGCCCCGCGGCGACCACGGCGCAGGGCGGCCATGGCACGGGAGACGTCCTGCCCGTCCATCTCGATCACGATCGCGCTCGGGAGCACGGCCGCGGCCTCGACGGCACGCGCAAGATCCGAAAGGTCGCACGGGATCGGGTCGGCGCCGGCCTCCTTCGCAGCGCGCGCGAGACCGGCGAACGCCCCGTCCGAGGCGACGATGAGAACCGGCGGTCCCAAGGCGCCGGCAGTCTAGCAGTCCCGTCCCCCGCTTCCGCGCCGCACGCTCCTACGACAACGTCTGCGGGTCCACGTCCACCACCGTGCGCACGCCCTTGGCGGCGGTGCCGAGGGCCGGGCGAAGGGCGGCCAGCAGGCGGCGAAGATCGGGCCGGTTTGGCGACCGTAGGAGGATCTGCACGCGGTACCGGCGATTGATCCGCGCCGGGAAGGACGGCACCGGTCCGAGGACCGCCACGTCACCGGCGCGCCCCGCCCGGGCCCGCAGCCCCTCGGCCAGCCGCGCGGCGCGGGCCTCCACCGCCCCCTGGTGCTCCCCAACGACCCGCACGAGGGCCAGGTGCCCGAACGGCGGGTTCGCAAGCTCCCGTCGGGCCGCGAGCTCGACCTCGGCGAACCCGTCGTAGTCGTGGGCGGCCGCGCGGACGAGGGCCGGGTGCTCCACCGCGTACGCCTGCACGATGACCCGCCCCGGTCGATCGCCGCGCCCCGCTCGCCCCGCCACCTGGGTGATGAGCTGGAACACCCGCTCCGCCGCGCGCGGGTCGGGGATCGACAGCGCGTGGTCGGCCCGCACGACGCCCACGAGCGTCACGTTCGGAAAGTCGTGGCCCTTCGTGAGCATCTGCGTGCCCACGAGGATCGGCGCCTCGCCGCGCCGGAAGGCGTCCAGGGTGCGGTGGAGGCGGGCCCCATAGGCCGTGTCCCGATCGAGGCGCAGCACCGGCACGCCGGGCACCACGCGCCCCAGCTCGATCTCCACGCGTTCGGTCCCCGTCCCGGTGGCCGCGAGGGCGGCCGCCCCGCAGGCGGGACACGCGGGCGGCACGGCCTCGATCCGCCCGCACAGGTGGCACACCAGCCGGTTGCGCCGCAGGTGGTACGTCATGGCAGGCCCGGTGCAGTCCGGGCACGCGACGAAGCCGCCGCAGTCTTCGCACTGCAGCGAGGGCGCAAAGCCACGGCGGTTGAGGAACAAGATCACCTGCTCGCCCGCCGCCACGGTCGATCGGATCGCGTCGGCGAGCAGCCCCGAAAGTTGCGACGCCGGGTTCGGGCGGTGCACCGCGAGCGAGACGAGCGCCACCTCGGGCAAGGGCCGCGGCGTGGGGCGGTGACGCAGACGAAGGTGCGCCACGGCCCCCGTGCGAGCGCGGTGGTAGGTTTCGAGGGAGGGCGTCGCCGAGCCCAGCACGACGAGCGCCCCCCCGCGGCGCGCGCGCACGAGCGCCACGTCCCGCGCGTGGTAACGCACCCCCTCCTCCTGCTTGAAGGAAGGGTCGTGCTCCTCGTCCACGACGATCACACGAAGGTCCCGGATCGGCGCAAATACGGCCGAGCGCACGCCGATCACGATGGGTGCGTCGCCACGCCGGATCCGGTGCCACGCGTCGAGCCGCTGGCGCGGCGTCAAACCGCTGTGCAGCACGGCGACCTGGTCCGAAAAGCGGGCCCGGAAGCGGGCGGCGAGCTGGGGCGTCAACGCGATCTCCGGCACCAGGACCAGCGCCCCGCCCCCCGCCCGGCGCACGCGCTCGATCACCCGCAGGTACACCTCGGTCTTGCCGCTGCCGGTGATGCCGTGCAACAGCGCCTGCCCGAAGGTGCGCGCCGCCAGCTTCTCGGCCAGCACGTCGAGCGCGGCGGCCTGCTCCTGCGTAAGCGGCGGCGGGGCGGACGGCGGGGCGGACGACGACGCGAAGGGGTCCGGTGCGCGCGGCCGCTGCTCGAACGCCACGAGCCCCGCCTGCGCCAGCGGTTCGAGCAGGGCACGGGCCCGCGGCGTCTCGGACCGCAGCGCCGAAAGCGGCACGAAGGCGGCGGAAGGTTCGCCCGTCTGCTCGGCGTCGTCGAGGGCGTCTTGCAGGCGGTCGAGCAGGCGGCGCCGCAGCTTGCTGCGTCCGGCGGCCTTCGCAAGCGCCGCCTCGGACAGCACGTCCCGCCGGGCGGCGGCGGTCGCTCGCACGAACGACGCCATGCGCTCGGTAGGCGCGCCCTGCCAGCGCGAGGCCACGAGCCCGGCCGCCTCGGCGCGCTCGAGCCACACGAACGGCCGGGACAACCCGAGCCGCGCGAGCCCCGCCGCCGCGAGCCCCTTCGGGCCCGCAGCCGCCACCGCCTCCACGAGCCGAACGAGCTCGGCGGGCCCGCCGTCGAGAGGTACGCCGGTCCGCACCACGCGTCGCGCGTCCCCCCGGGCGAGCAGCCCCGGCAACATGGCCCGCACGACTTCGCCGATCGGTGCAAGGTAGTAGTCTGCGATCCACTCCGCCAGCGCCAACAGGTCGGGGTCGAGCGTGGGCGCCCGCCCTTCGTCGAGGTCCGCCAGCACGGGCCGCAGGCGGGCCTCGTCGAGATCCTCGGCGGGCCGGTCGAGCACGATCCCCACTACGACCCGGCGGCCGAACGGGACCAGGACGCGGCTGCCGGGCCGGCAGGGCGGATCGCCCGCCACGCGGTAGGTGAAGGCGCGGTCCACCGCCGTCGGCACGGCGACCGAGATCCGCCGCGTCATCGCCCCGGCCGCTGCTCCGCCCGCCGCTGGGCATGGGACTGGTAGAGGGCCTGCACGATGGCGCGCCGTTCCACGAACCGAGCGTAGGCCGAAAGCGCGGCGAGCCCCAGCCCGACCCCGACCGCACCGCGCACGCCCCACCCCTCGAAGAAGGCCGCGATCCCCGCCGGGCTCGCGGCCGCCGCCCGGGCGCAGGCCGCGGCCAGGGGCGCACCCACGGCCGCGGCGAGCGCCGTCCCGAGCGCCACACCGCCGGCCATCGCGAGGCTCGATCGCCGCACCCGCACGCCGGAAAACCGCGCACGCGCGGCCCGATCCACCGGGCGCACGCCGAGCGCCGCAAGCCCCGCCAGCACCACGAGGGCCACCGTCCCGGCGACCCCCACCATCGTCCCGAGCAGGTCAGCGAGCGCGGAAGACGAGCCGATGCGCCCGACCGACGCGATCGATGCCGGCAGGCGCGCGGCCCCCGACGCGACGACCGCCGCGAAGCCCAGCGCGGCCACCACCGGCCCGACGGACGGCCGGATCCCGGCCGCGTACGCGCGGCGGACCCGGGCCGCGGACGGGGGCAGCGGGCGATCGTCCGGCACGCGCGAAACTGTAGCGGTTCGACCGCCGCGCCCGCGAATTCCCCGGACGTTCACCCCGGCGCGCCGTGCTAGGCTCCGCGATCCGTGCGGATCCGAGAGATCACGATCGCCGCGCTGCTCTCGTGCGCCTGCGAGATCGGCGCACCACCGCGGCCGCCGACCTCGTCCCCGGCGCGCTCCCAGGGCACGCCCGGGACGACGGCCTCCGCCCCGCGCCCCGCCGGGCCGACCGCCCCGCAAGGCCCCGCGCCCATCGTCGCCCTGGCCGCCGGCGGCACCCACACCTGCGCCCTCGACGAGGCCGGCGCCGTGGCCTGCTGGGGCGGCGGTGCCCACGGCCAGCTCGGCGACGGCACCCGCACCTCGCGCGGCACCGCGGCGAAGGTCCCGGCGGTCCGCGGGGCCAGGGCCATCGCCGCCGGCGAGGCGCACACCTGCGTGCAAACCGAGCGCGGCGGCGTCTACTGCTGGGGGCGCAACGACGACGGCCAGACCGGCAGCGGCCGGTCCGCCGCGGTGATCACGACCCCGGTGGCCGTCGCGGGCCTGCGCGACGCCCAGGCCCTCGCCGCCGGCGGGGATCGCACCTGTGCCACCACCCGCCGCGGTCCCGTCTACTGCTGGGGCCGCGGGGGCGACGGCGTGTTCGGGCCCGGTGCACCGGCGATCGCGCGCACCCCGGTGCGGGTCCCCGCACTCGACGGGGCGACGGCGCTCGCCGTCGGCCGGGACCACCTGTGCGGGATCGTGCGGGGCGAGGTCCGATGCCTCGGATCGAACGAAAAGGGCCAGCGGGGCAGCGGCCGCAACGGCGGCGCGGTCCCCGGGACGAAAGGGGCCACGGCGCTGGTGGCCGGGGCCGAGCACACCTGTGCCGTCGTGGGCACGAGCCTGCGCTGCTGGGGCGCCGCATCCGCCCTCGGTCGCAAGGGTGCCAGGACCGCGCCCGGGGTCGTGGCGACGAGCCTGGCAGGCCCGGAGAAGGTCACGGCCCTCACGGCGGGCGACGCCCACACCTGCCTGCTGTCCCAGGCCGGCCGCGTGCGCTGCTTCGGCGACGGCGACGGCGGCCGGATCGGACGGACGAAGACCGCCCGTGCCCCCGTGCCCGTGACGGGCCTGGGCCGGACCACCGCCCTGGCGGCGGGTGCAGCCCACACCTGCGCCGTGACCGGAACCCGCGTGGTGGCCTGCTGGGGCGACAACGACGACGGCGCCCTCGGCGACGGCAGCACCGGCGCGGGCGACCGCACCGTCCCCGTCCCGGTGCCCGACCTCGCGGACGTGGCCGAGCTCGACGCGGGCCGCGCCTTCGTCTGCGCCCGCACCTCGGACGGCGCGGTGTTCTGCTGGGGCAACGGCCGCGACGGCCAGCTCGGCACCGGGCGCACCCGGGACGCGACGGCGCCGGTGCGTGTCCCCCTGCCCGATCGCGCCCGCGCGATCGCCACGGGGCACCGGCACGCGTGCGCCGCCCTGGAGGACGGCACCCTCCATTGCTTCGGATCGGACGAAGCCGGCCAGAGCAGCGGCCGCCCGGGCGCCGCGCGCCGCCCTCGACCGTCCCGGGTGGCGGACCTGGCCGACGTGGTGGAGGTCGCGGCCGGCGCGCGGCACACCTGCGCGCGCACGCGGACCGGCGTCGTGCGCTGCTTCGGCGGGGACGACGACGGCCAGCTCGGGGCGGGCGCCGCCGGCAAGGGCCCCGCCCTGGTTACCGTCGCCGGCCTGTCGAAGGTCGCGGAGATCGCGGCGGGCGATCGCCACACCTGCGCCCGCACCGAAGCCGGTACGGTCTGGTGCTGGGGCCGCAACCAGTTCGGGCAGCTCGGCGACGCCGCCGACGCGCGAAACCTCTCGAAGCCGCATCCCCGGCCGGTGCGCGTACGAGCCGTGACGGCCGCGGCGGCGATCACCGCGGGCGACGAGTTTACCTGCCTGGCCCGCCGCAACGGCACGGCCGCCTGCTTCGGGCGCAACGACGGCGGGCAGCTCGGCTCCGGCACCACGATGCACTGGCTGACCCGCGTCCCGGTCAAGGGCCTCGACGGGGTCCTCGCCCTGGACGCGGGGGCCCGCCACGCCTGCGCCGTGCGCCGCAGCGGGCAGGTGGCCTGCTGGGGCGACGGGGCCCGCGGCCAGCTCGGCAACGGCGACACGGCGGCCCGTCCCCTGCCGGCGGCGGTCGTGGGACTGGCCGACGCGGTCGCGGTGGCGGCCGGCGAGACGGTCACCTGCGTCCTTCGCCGGGACCGCACGGTGGCGTGCTTCGGCGCCGACGACCGGGGCCAGATCGGCGACGGCGGCGTCCCGTGGTCGAGCCGCCCGATCACCGTTCGTGGGCTGGCGAAAACCGACGGGTAGCACCCCGGCCGGCCCCGTCCCGGCGCCGTCGTACCGGCGCGGGCTCACCTAGGGCTTGCGAGGCAACACCCACGGATCGGCGTCGAATCGATCGTACTCGGTGGCGCCTTCGTCGGCGACGTACACGACCACCACGCTCAAGTCGCCCGCATCCGAAAGCGACGGCTCCCCCACGCCGACCACGTGCCCGGGCGCCCCCGCGGGCGCCGGCCCCGGCGTCACCACCAGCTCCGCCGGCCCCCATGCGTCGAACGCCACGGCGATGTTCGCGCTGTCTTCGTGCCGACTGCGGTAGACGGACAGCACGCCGTCCCGATCCGACGCAAAGTACAACCACCAGTCCGCCCCCTCGCGGACCAGGTGTCCCGTCATCGTGGTCGGGCCGGCGTTGATCGTCGGGCCGAGCGGGGCCGGGGCCGACCACGTCTGTCCGTCGTCCGCGCTCACGGCGTACTGGATCTCGACCATCGGGTCGTCCACCCCGTCGTTGTCCCACAGCAGCACGAGCGTGCCGGCGTCGAGCCGCTCGAGGTGTGGGTTGTCCTCCTGCCCCGGCGTGTTGACCGGCGGCGGCAGCGGCTCGAAGGCGGAAAACGGCGGATCGTGGTCCACACCGCGCGCCCAGTACAGGTCGTTGGCCGCCTGATCGGTCGAGACCGACACGACCACGTCTTGGGTACCGTCGCCGTTGTCGAGGGCCTGGAAGGCCCCGTCCCAACGGTAGGGGTTCGCGATGTTCGAGCGCTGCCACGGTCCGAACGGTTCGTCCACGCTGGCGCGGGTGGCGTGGGCGATGTCGCTGTGCAGCACGTTGCGGCATCCCCAGGGGTTCATCGTAAGGTCCATGCCCAGATCGGGCCCACGCAGAAACGGGGTGACGTCCGGACAAGCCGGGTTCTGCGCGAAGAACGTCGCAAACTGGATCACATCGGCCGGCGCATAGAAAGCGTACAGGTGCAGCCCGTCGCGACTGACGAACACGCCGTCCTCCCAGCCCAACGTCGCGAGCGGCCGCCGCTGGGGCTGCGCGAACACGTCCGCGAGGGCGACCTCCAGCACCGCCTGCGCCTTGATCGCGTCCCAGTCCGGCCCATCGCCCCGCCCCCCGGTCCCCGAGGCGCTCCCCGTGCCGCCGGACGAACCGCTCCCGGTCGCCGAGCCGATCCCGGTCCCACCGTCCGAAGCGATGCCGGTGTCCGCGACCGTCGCGCCCTGCGTGCCGGTGCCGGTGTCGCCGCCCCCGCCGCCCCCGCCGCCCGTCGTACACGAGCAAACGAACGCGACGAAGACGGCCCGGCGCCAAGCCTGCGGGCGGTGCCGAGGGGGTTCCATGGCGAACCCGAGGCGCCGAAAGAAGCGCGGCGGAAGGCCCATCGTTCGCAGATCAGCATAGCGCGCGCGAAGCCGGTGCGCACGGCGTTTGCGCCAGCCGCGCTGCGTCGGGTGACGAGGCCGGCCCGCGACCCGCGCCCGGCAGGTCGGCGGCGTGCGACCGTCGCCCCATGGCTGCGACACGACGCCTCTTCGCCACGATCCTCGGCTGGAGCTGCGCCTGTGCGGCGACGCCCGAGCGCGCGACCGGCCCAACGGCCGGATCGAGCGGCGGCCCCGGCACCGCGGCGACCGGCGGGACCGACCGACCCGGCACGGCCTCGACGACCGCCGGCCCCACGACGGCCGCCGCGGACACGGGCAACGCCAGCACCTCAGGTCCGAAGTTCGACGTTGCCATCGACGGCGGCCTGCCGCCCGTGGACGAGAGCACCTGTGCCGCGGCGGCCGCGGCCCTCAGCAGCGCCGGCTGCGCCTTCGCCCCCATCGTCGCCAACCAGAACTGGACCCGCACCTGGGGGCTGGCGGTCGGTAACCCGCAGGCCGTGCCGGCGCAGGTGACGTGGACCGGCCTCGATGGTGCCCTCCTGGACGAGGCCACGATCGCCCCGGGCACGATGCACGTGTTCACCCTGGAGGGGAACAGCCCACAGCTCGCCGTGCACCAGTCGTCCCTGGACACCCAGGTGACGCTCCAGGCCATGCGGCTGGAAAGCGACGTCCCCGTGGTCGCCTACCAGTTCACCCCCTACGCGGACAGCCAGGTGGCAAGCTCCGACGCCTCGCTGCTGCTGCCCGAGCACGCCTGGGACGACGACTACTACGTCGTCAACTACGCCAACGACGGCACGCCGTGGCTGATCGTCGTCGCCATGACCGACGGCACCGAGGTGACCGTCACCGCGCCGGCCACCTTCGAGGGGATCACGCAACCCGCCCCCGGGATCCCCCCGCTCTCGGCCGGGCAGTCCTTTACGACGACGCTCGACGCCCGCATGGTGCTGAGGCTGATCCCGTCCCAGGTGGCGCCGAACGTGGACCTGACCGGCTTTCGCGTGCAGAGCACGGCCGACGTGGCCGTCTTTGCGGGCACACCGTCCATGAGCATCCCCGGCCCCGGGATGAACTTCTACAAGGACTACCTCGAAGAGCAGCTCCCGCCGGTCTCGACATGGGGCACCGAAGTCGTCGGCGTGAAGTTCCGCGAGCGCGGCGGCGAGGTGGACCTCTACCGCTTCGTCGCCTCCGAGGACGGGACGGTGATCCAGTTGTCCGGAGACGTCACCGACACAATCACACTCGATGCGGGCGAGTTCGCGCAGGTGGCCACGGCCGGCTCGTTCGTGGCGACCAGCGACACCCCCTTCCTCGCGGCCCATTTCCTCACCAGCCAGGACCAGACGACGGGCCCGAAGGATCCGGTCGCCTACCCCGGTGAAGGAGAGTCGGGCAACTGCATCCCCGGCGGCGGGAACACCACGCTCCTGGGGGACCCGACCTACGCCGTGCTCGTCCCCTCCGATCAATTCCGCACCGACTACGTGTTCCTGGCGCCGGCCACCTACGCCTGGGACAGCCTGACCGTCGTGGCCCCCGCGGCCGCCTGGGACGCGCTGCGGCTCGACGGGGCCCCGCTGCCCGTGCCGGGCGAACCGGTGGCCGGCGGTCCCTGGGCGCGGGCGAGCTTCCCGATCACCGACGGGGTGCACACGATCACCGGGACGACCCCGGTCGGGATCGAGGTCTACGGCTACGACTGCGGCGTGGCCTACGCCTATCCCGGCGGGCTGCGGCTCGCCAAGATCAATCCCGCGGGTTGAGCCGACGACGCCCCGCCAGCCTAGCCCTGCGGCGGGACGAAGTCGTCGCAGGTGGTGTCGATGATGCCGACCGCCTCGAGAAAGAAGCTGTCGTAGCTCGACTCGCAGATGCTGCCGAAGAAGCCGCGCTCCCCCCAGCTATCGACGAACTCGCGCAGCCGCGGGCTCGGCTCGGCCACCCCGCCGTTGTTCGGGTCGCCGGGCGGACACACGGGGTTCGGCAGATCCTGGTCGCCGAACAGGCCGAGCACCACGATGGCGCTCTCGTCGCCGTTCTTGGCCGCGATGAGCGCCTGGCGCCAGCCCTCCACGGTGCCGTTCGATCCGTCCCCGGCGTCGTCGTTTTCGTCCGTGATGAAGGTGACCACCAGGATCGCATCGTCGCGCAAGAACCCCTCGTTGCAGGCGCCCGCCTCACCCATGCCGCTGACGGCGTTGACCATGGCCTCCATCGGCTTTTCGGGATCGAGCGTCGATCCCGTCCCCACCTTCGCGGCACAGGAGAACTTACCCACCAGGTCCTGCTCGGTCGTATCGATGTAGCGTGCGCCGCTGGAGAAGTCACAAAACGTGTTGGTCGAACCGGCCCCCTTCGGGTAGACGACCCCGGCGCCGAGGACGTCCTCGCAGGGTTCGGGCTGGGTCACGCCGCACATATACTCCGGAGCCACCACGCAGGACCCGAAGATGGGGCAGATCAT
>Ga0256839_1000831_pt1 | contig 39486 bp, 36 predicted proteins | sample 354166metaG_FD_185968 | JGI IMG/M metagenome (GOLD analysis project Ga0256839, IMG submission 185968) | Hydrothermal vent microbial communities from Mid Atlantic Ridge, Atlantic Ocean - 354-166 | ecosystem: Environmental > Aquatic > Marine > Hydrothermal vents | place: Atlantic Ocean: Mid...
TCAGTCAGGAAGATGCGGTGATTTTATGGGTTACATCGCTGCACTAGACAAAAAAACGCCCTCACAAGGAGGGCGCAAGTTATTGAGGCAGGTTTCATACAGGCAGAAACCTATCGAGCAGTACGTTCAACATAGGCATCAGAAGCCACGCTGCCAAGGTAAAACTTCGAAAAAGTTGTTTGAATGTGTATAGTTACAGCCTAGAACGCGATTCAAACATTAAGTTGTTACAAATATGACACGGGTTTGAGGCTATAACTGCGTGCGCGGACGAGGTCTTATATTGTGAATAGCTAATATTCACGCACGAAAATTAGCCAAAAGTATAAGGTATCTTGCAAATCATTGCGTAACTTGCGAATCGCACGAAAGAGCGATTCGCTTCAAGTGGTTAGTAATCCGAATGCCAGATACCACATCAGCAAGCCGATCATTACATCGAGTATTTGCCACGTCCGCGGTGTCTGCATGAACGGTGCGAGGAATCTCGCCCCATATCCTAATCCAAAGAAAAACACGAACGAGGCGGCTACCGCGCCGATACCAAATGCAGCCTTTTGTGGCAGCTCGATGAACTGTGTCGACACCGCTCCGACAAGCCCGAGCGTGTCCAGATAGACATGTGGGTTCAACCACGTCAGCGAAAGGCAAATCAGAATCGTTGTGCCAAGAGGGGCGGTTTTGGCAGACAGAGCCATTTGGTCACCGCCTTTATAGGCAGCGATGAAACGGGTAAGGCCGTAGACGGCCAAGAAAGCGGCTCCGCCTAGGCTCATTATTCTGGGTAGTGACGGGAATTGCGCAACAACCAACCCGAATCCGGCGATCCCCGCAGAAATAAGCAAGGCGTCTGATACTGCGCATGTAAAACAAACCCAAAATACGTGGCTTCGTACAATGCCTTGCTTCAAAACGAACGCATTTTGCGCCCCAATGGCAAGGATCAAAGCAAACGATGTCAAAAAACCTGTTGTGGCAGCTGCCGCCAAGGGTGTCATGATCACTTAACGGGAACGGGTTTAACCCCGGCGGCAATTTCTTCCTTGGTTGGGGGCACGACCAAGCCTGCGGAAATTACCAATTTGGCGGCATCTTCGACGGTCATATCCAAAACCACTACGTCTTTGCGCGGAACAAACAATAAGAACCCCGATGTCGGGTTTGGCGTGGTTGGCAAAAACACCGACAACATTTCATCTTCGCCAGTTTTTTGCAAAACCTCGCCTTTGGAGGCTGTTGATATAAACGCAATCGCCCAAATCCCCTTGCGTGGGTATTCAATCATGCAGGCGTTTTGGAAGTTAGAGTTGGTTTGACTTAAAATCGTCTCAACGATCTGTTTCAGGCCGCTATAGACGGAACGCACAATCGGCGTGCGGCCAACCAGGTGTTCCCAAAGCCGAATTATCTGGCGACCAAACAAACCTTTAGCCAAAGCCCCGATAATTGCTGTCGAGATCAAGAAAATAACAACGCCGAATCCGGGGATTTCCTGCCCTAGATATGTACTGGGATTATAGAGGCCAGGTACCAAAGGCACGACACGCGCATCAATGAATGTCACCACAGTCCAAATAAGGTAAATCGTTATCACAACAGGGGCGACGATGATCAGGCCCGTGAAAAAGTTGCTCCGTAACCGCTGCATTAGCGACGGTTTTGGAGTGATTTTTTTAGAGAATTTCTTTTTACGCGCCATGTGTTCCCTCGTTCTTGTTAACGATATTTAAGGAGTGTCGGTAACAAGAACAATAACCCTTTACGATTTAAGTGCTTTTGAGATTTTTGTAGCGAGCATCGCGTTGTTTTTCACCAAGGCGATATTGCATTCAAGGGAACGCCCATCGGTTAGCTCGAATATGCGCTGCAAAAGGAACGGAGTCACAGCTTTTGCCCCAACACCTTGCACTATGGCCTCTTTGATCGCTTGTTCGATGACGGGGGCCATTTCAGCGCTTGGAATTTCGTCTGCTTTCGGGATCGGGTTGGCAACAAACATCCCGCCCTCCAGATCAAGCGTTTCGCGCATGTTGTAGGCCGCGGCAATTTCTTCGGCACTATCGGCGCGCAATGGGGATTGCAGGCCAGAGGCGCGTGACCAAAAGGCAGGGAATTCATCTTGACCAAATGTTACAACGGGAACCCCGCGCGTTTCCAGAATTTCGAGGGTTTTGGGTAAGTCGAGGATTGCCTTCGCACCCGCCCCGACCACTATCACAGGTGTTTTGGCCAGCTCTTCAAGGTCTGCCGATATATCGAACGTATTTTCTGCCCCGCGGTGAACGCCGCCGATGCCACCAGTGGCGAATACCTGAATACCAGCGAGATGCGCGCAAATCATTGTTGCGGCCACGGTAGTTGCGCCCGTCTGGCCGTTCGCCACGGCAAAAGCCAGATCTGCGCGGGAAAGTTTTAGAACATCGGCACTTTGTGCCAAATCCTCCAAGCGTTCATCCGAAAGGCCAATGTGAATCGCCCCGTCCATGATCGCAATCGTTGCTGGCGTTACGCCTTGGCCTCGGATTTCCGCCTCGATCATCCGTGCCGTTTCGATGTTTTGAGGGTAGGGCATCCCATGCGTAATGATAGTCGATTCCAGCGCCACAATAGGAGTGCCAGCGGCCATTGCCGTCATAACTTCGAACGAAAACGAGAGGGGGAGTTTCATACAGTGTCTTTCATTACATGATCGGCCGCAGCCTTGACTGCCGTTTCCATAATTTCACGCAGCCCTAATGTCGATGCTATTTCTGCACCAACAAATGCAGCAAGGAAAACGTCACCAGCACCCGTGGTTGTTTTTGCTTCAACCTGCGGCGGCATTACTGAAATCACCCCGTTTTCATCACAAAGCGCGCTTTCATCAGGGCCATCGGTAACAATCGCCCTATGTGCGCCGAGACGGCAGAGCGCTTCGCTGGCATCACTGGCATTAGCCAAAGGATGATTGCACAGGATTTCCGCCTCGCCTTTGTTCACGAATAACGTTGCGGACTGGGCTTTCAAGGCGGCGCGCATACGTTCTGCTTTGCCAGGGCTGGCAGGAACAAACGATAAGTGCGCGGCGTCAAAGTCATGGTTTTTTGCGATTGATTCCAGTGTGGAAACCGGCAGGTTGCCGTCGATCACAACGGACCCTTGCCACGGGTTCTGCGGCGTTCCTAAACGGCCATCGCGCACTGGTGCCAAAATCAGATCTCCGGCTTTTTCCAGCGAGGCGCAATCGGCGATGGCACCGAAAACGACACCGGATGTGGTTTCAATGGCCAAGTAGTTGTCGGTCGGGTCGTCCACGCGTGTCACATATTGGCAATCAACGCCTGCAAGTTCCAGCTTGGCGATCAGCTCGTCACCCTGCGCGTCATTTCCGATAGTGGTAAGCAGCGCTGCTGGCTGCCCTCGTTCAACCAATGCGAGCGCGATGTTAAGAGCCACGCCACCGGGGCGACGTCGGATAACTCCGGCCACGTCATTTCCGGGCTGCATGTCGCAACTGGCACTGGCGATAATATCCCAAAGAGCGGAGCCAATGCACAGCACGGGCGTAGGTGTTCCATCCGGCATTCCGCAGTCCTTACATAAATACGTCGTAACATTGCTTTACGGTAAATCCTGGCTTTTGTAATCCCTTGAATACGTGTGATCTGGGGGTTGCAATCCCTCTCTGCGTCAGCTAATTGGCGCTTACTTAAATCCACAGGCGGGGTTGCGGCACTTGAGGGAGAAATCCTTGAGCGTCCACCGGTTGGGGCCGATATCGGCGCCTTCTCCCTGCTGAGGCTAAACCGGAAAGGTATACTACAATGGCTCTACCCGAGTTTACATTGCGCCAATTGCTTGAAGCAGGCGTTCACTTTGGTCACCAGACACACCGCTGGAATCCCCGCATGGACCGTTATATATACGGTTCGCGCAATGGCATCCACATTCTGGACCTTACACAGACTGTTCCAATGCTTGACGCAGCGCTTGCTGCTGTTCAAGGCGTTGCGGCTAAAGGCGGTCGTATTTTGTTCGTTGGAACAAAACGCCAAGCGCAAAAAGGCATCGCAGATGCGGCTGAACGTTCCGCGCAGTATTACATGAACCACCGTTGGTTGGGTGGCACGCTGACAAACTGGCAGACTATTTCCAAGTCGATCACACGCCTCAAAAATCTGGACGAGCGTCTGGAAACTGGTGTTGAAGGTCTGACCAAGAAAGAACTTCTGAAAATGACTCGCGAGCAGGGCAAACTGCAAGCCTCCCTTGGTGGTATCCGCGAAATGGGCGGCACGCCTGACATCATGTTCGTTATTGACACAAACAAAGAAAGCCTTGCGATTGCCGAAGCCAACAAACTGGGCATCCCTGTGATTGCTGTTGTTGACTCCAACTCTGATCCTGTCGGCATCGACTTCCCTATCCCGGGTAACGACGATGCGGCGCGCGCTATCGCCCTTTACACCGACCTGATCGCGCGTGCAGCGCTTGACGGCATGGCTGCCAACCTTGGCGCATCTGGCGTTGATCTTGGCGCAATGGAAGAAGCACCGCTTGAAGAAGCCGTTGCTGAAGAAGTTACCGCTGAAGAAAAGCCAGCCGCCGAGTAAGGTATTTGGTTAATGTCTGCCGCTTGTAGTAACTGGCGGCAGACACATATGAATTTCCCTCGCGCCTAAGCCAATCCGCTTACGGCGCCGAAATACTTAAGGAGAGCTGTGATGGCAATCACTGCAAAAATGGTTAAGGAACTGCGCGACGCAACAGCCGCAGGCATGATGGACGCGAAAAAAGCGTTGGTCGAAACAAATGGTGACATGGAGGCCGCGGTTGACTGGCTTCGCACCAAAGGTTTGGCGAAAGCCGCCAAGAAGTCCGATCGTACGGCTGCTGAAGGCCTTGTTGGCGTGGCAGTAGAGGGCGGCGTTGGTGTTGCTGTTGAAGTTAACTCCGAAACTGACTTCGTTGCTAAAAACGCTGAATTTCAGGGCATGGTTTCCGACATCACCAAGGTTGCACTTGGCGTGACGGACGTTGAAGCACTGAAGGCTGCTGATCTTGGTGGCAAGTCTGTCGAAGCAGTTGTGACTGCAAAAGTTGGCACAATTGGAGAGAACATGTCGGTTCGCCGCATGGCGCGCGTTGAGGGTGACTCGGTTGCTGCCTATGTTCACAACGCAGCTGCTGACGGCCTTGGCTTGATCGGTGTGTTGGTTGCGGTTAAAGGCAACGACGATAGCGGTATCGCGAAACAGATCGCTATGCATATCGCCGCGACGAACCCTGCATCCTTGTCCGAAGCTGACATGGATCAGGCGGTTGTTGCGCGTGAAGAAAAAATCCTGACCGAACAGGCACAGGAATCTGGCAAGCCTGACAATATTATTCAGGGTATGATCAAAGGTCGCATGAAGAAATTCTTCCAGGAAGTTACACTTCTGAACCAGAAATTTGTCATGAACCCTGACATCACTGTTGCACAGGCAGCCAAAGACGCTGGCGTTGAAATTATTTCATACGCCCGAGTTCAAGTCGGCGAAGGCATCGAAAAAGTCGAAGAAGATTTCGCGGCTGAAGTTGCGAAAACTATGGGTGGCTAAGCCAACCCGTTCCAGAATTGGGCGTCGTGACCAGTGGTTGCGGCGCCTTTTTTTATTTTAAGCGACAAAACACAACATCCGTATATGCTGACCTCCAATCAGGAGGGATGCACATGGTTGATGTTAAGTTGAAATGCAAATGTGGTGCAGTTCAAGGGGTGGCCAACGGTGTTTCGGCTAAATCGGGCACGCGGTTAATTTGTTGCTGCAAGGATTGCCAGGAATTCGCGCGGCACTTGGATTTTGACGGTGCAATACTGGATGAAAATGGTGGGACGGACATTTTTCAAGCGTCCCCGAAGCAAATAAAGTTAACACATGGTATCGAGCATATCCGCTGTTTGCGCCTGAAACCACGCGGCCTTTACCGCTGGTACGCTGGCTGCTGCAACACACCCATCGGCAATACCGGCAAGGCGAAGATCCCGTTCGTGGGTGTTATTCATAATTTTATGGATGATGAAGGGCAACGAGATCAAAATCTTGGACCTGTTCGCGGCGTTTTCGCCGCCGATTCTGCCATAGGACAACTGCCGGAAAATAGCCGTTATGTTTCGGAAAAACGGTCAATGATGCGGGCTGTTGTTAAGTTGTTGCTGGCAAAAATCGCTGGGCATGCAAAATACACGCCGTTTTTTGATGAAAATGGAAAGTCTATTGTTGAGCCTGTGATCGTAAACAGCGCGGATTGATCATACGCCATTACTCCTTTTGTAGAGGAAGCATTAACCATTGAATTCATCAGAATTTTAAGTCATCTTGCGGCAAATCACAAACAGGAGATTCTTGCGATGCCGGATGGGGATATTACAACCAAACCGCCGTATAACCGTGTGCTTCTAAAGATCTCGGGCGAGGCATTGATGGGGGACCAGCAGTTTGGTCTTCACCCGCCCACGGTGGAGCGGATCGCTAAAGAAATCAAGAAAGTGCATGATACAGGCGTCGAGATTTGTCTGGTTATCGGGGGGGGCAACATTTTCCGAGGACTGCAAGGCAGTGCGCAAGGGATGGAGCGCACGACCGCCGACTACATGGGAATGCTGGCCACCGTTATGAACGCGCTTGGTATGCAAGGCGCGCTAGAGGCCGAAAACATCCACACCCGTGTGATTTCCGCCATTCCAATGGATCAGGTCTGCGAGCCGTATATTCGCCGCCGCGCGGTTCGCCATTTGGAAAAGAAGCGCGTTTGCATTTTTGCCGCCGGTACGGGCAACCCGTATTTCACCACTGACACCGCGGCCACATTGCGGGCATCTGAAATGAAGTGCGAGGCGATCTTCAAAGGCACGCAAGTTGACGGGATTTACGATAGCGATCCCAAGATCAACCCTGACGCCAAGCATTATGACCGCGTGACTTACGACACGGTATTGCAAAAGAATCTAAAAGTTATGGATGCATCTGCGATTGCGCTGGCGCGGGATAACGGTTTGCCGATTATTGTGTTCTCGTTAGACGCGCCGGGCGGTTTTTTGAGCATTTTGCATGGTAAAGGCAAGTTTACCATCGTAGAACCTAGTTGAACATTCCGCAGGAGACGAATTATGTCTAATGAAATCGAAGACGTCGATCTGGACGATCTGGAAAAACGTATGGCCGGAGCGCTGAACTCGCTTAAGCATGACTTTAATTCGTTGCGGACGGGCAGGGCCTCGGCCTCGATGTTGGATGCGGTTTTGGTTGATGCCTACGGAACGGCGACACCAATTAATCAGGTGGCAACTATTAACGTGCCGGAACCGCGTATGGTTTCCGTTAATGTCTGGGACAAGACGATGGTTGGCGCGGTTGATAAAGCGATCCGCCAGTCCGGTTTAGGTCTGAACCCAGTGATGGATGGCACGACATTGCGCCTGCCTATTCCTGAATTAAACGAGGAACGCCGCCGCGATCTTTCTAAACTGGCGGGCCAGTACGGCGAAAAAGCCCGCATCGCGGTGCGAAATGTGCGCCGCGACGGAATGGATCATTTGAAAAAGCTTAAAGAGTCGATGGGCGAAGATGACCAAAAACTTTGGCATGATGAAATTCAGGAACTGACCAATAAAGCTATCGCGAATATCGACAAGGCGCTTGAGACGAAGCAAGAAGAAATCATGCAGGTCTAGTTTGAACACCTCGGGCAGGAAAATATAATGAGCGGTAAGGCTAATAAGTTCCTCGACCTTGGTACACGTGTTTTGTCTGCCATTGTTATGATCGCGATTTCCGTCGCGGCGTTTTGGCTGGGCGGATATTGGGCGATTGGTTTTATCGGCGTAGGCGCGTTGGTTTTACTGTGGGAATTTCACAAAATGCTTCGCCAAGAAGAAGTGCGTGGGAAAATTGATCTGGCTATTATGGGCAGTTCTGCTGTCGTATCCATCTATGCAACCTTCAGTTATGGTTGGATTTATGGCGCTGCTGCACTGATTATTGGTGCCGCTGCTTTGTATAAACGCGATCATGAAAACTGGTTCTGGCTGTCATCTGGCTTGCTTTATATCGGCGCGTCGATGACGGCGATGCTGATGATTTTCCTTTCACCGGAACACGGGCTTTTTGATGTTTTCTGGGTGGTTTTGATTGTCGCACTTACCGATATTGGCGGATATTTTGCTGGTCGAATTATCGGCGGACCAAAGCTGTGGCCTGCTGTTAGCCCCAAAAAAACATGGGCTGGAACGATTGGCGGTTGGTGTTTGGCCATAATTGCAGGCGTGCTTTTAGGGTGGTTTGGGCCGGAACCTGTTCTGCGTTCGCTTGTTATAAGTTTTGTCATTGCAGTTGCTTCTCAACTCGGTGATTTGCTGGAATCTTGGTTGAAACGTCAAAAAGATGTGAAGGATTCCAGCGATATAATTCCCGGGCACGGTGGTCTTATGGATCGCCTCGACGGGGTTATGGCAGCGGCACTGGTGTTTGCGTTTATTCAAGGCCTTTCCTAAATGCGACGAACGGTCAGCATTTTCGGCTCTACGGGGTCGATCGGGCGCAATACTGTCGATTTGTTGCTGCGGCAGGGCGGTGCGGATGTCTATGACGTCAAAGTTTTAACTGGCGCGCGCAACATCAAGCTATTGGCCGAACAGGCAATTTTGTTGGATGCGGAGATCGTCGTTACGGCCGCGAGTTCACTGCTTGATGCTTTGGTTGAGGCACTTGATGGCACAGGCATTATCGCCACCGCGGGGGGGGGTGCGCTGCGCGATGCCGCGAAGATAAAGGTCGATTGGGCGATGTCCGCGATCGTTGGTTCGGCTGGATTGGCCCCCACGATGGAAATGGCGAAACATGCGGGTATCTTGGCGCTGGCCAATAAAGAAAGCCTCGTTTGTGCTGGTGAATTAATCAAAGGGACTTGTGCCAAATCCGGCTGCACCCTGTTGCCCGTGGACAGCGAACATTGCGCGATTTACCAAGCGTTGGCTGGTGGTGAAAATCGCGACATCTCGCGAATTATTCTGACCGCTTCGGGCGGGCCGTTTCGGAATTGGACTTCTGATCAAATGGCCGATGCAACGCTTGAGCAGGCCATGGCGCACCCCAATTGGGATATGGGGCAGCGCATTTCGATCGATTCAGCTACCATGTTCAACAAAGCGTTAGAGGTTATAGAGGCACACCAGTTGTTCGATGTATCCGCCGATCAAATCGAGGTGATCGTACATCCACAGTCCATCATTCACTCGATGATTGAATATAATGATTATTCAGTGATAGCCCAGATGGCCGCCCCTGACATGCGCGGTGCTATCGGGTTTGCGTTGAACTGGCCCGAACGACCACCGTTACCCGTTAAGCAATTGGATTTTGCTACAATATCACAGCTGGATTTTGCAACACCGGACGAAACCCGCTTTCCGGCATTACGCCTTGCGCGCCGTGTATTGGAAATAGGCGGCTTGGCAGGGGCAGTTTTTAACGCCGCGAAAGAATCCGCGCTTGATAGGTTCATTTCCGCCGATATAGGTTTTCTTGATATGGCACAGTTGGTTGAAACCGTGCTTGAAAGCCTCCATGTTAAGGCAGGTCGATCGAGCAGCCTTGAGGGGTTGGAAACCGTGATGGCCATCGACAAAGAAGCCCGTGAAATGGGTCAACAATGGATGCCGGAATAACCGGCGGAGGTAGCATGGAATTCATCTCGCAGATCCCCGTTTTCGGTGGCTTTTTGTCAACGCTTACCGCGTTTGTCGTAGTGTTGGGTGTGGTCGTTTTTGTCCACGAATACGGCCATTACATCGTTGGACGATGGAGCGGGATACACTCCGAAAAGTTTTCGTTAGGATTTGGGCCGGTAATTTGGTCACGCACGGATAAACACGGTACGCAATGGCAACTTGCTGCAATCCCACTTGGCGGATACGTCCAGTTTTTAGGAGATAGAGGTGCTGCCAGCGAAACAGACTTTGAGGCATTAGGTGAGATGTCGGAGGTGGATGTTGCCCGAAGCTTTCCGTCTGCGCGCTTGTATAAGCGCGCATTAACGGTTGCCGCGGGGCCATTTGCGAACTTCTTATTGGCCACGGTTATTTTTGCAGGACTGGTTACATGGCAGGGCATTACGATTGATGAGCCAACGGTTGGTGAACTGTTTGCCATGCCAACATCTAACTATGACCTAAAAGTTAATGACCGTATATTGGAGGTCGAGGGGCAAGCTATTTCTGATTTCGGCGATATCATCGATATTACCTTGGCAATGGAAACACCCGGTGACATGGAAATTCTTGTGTTGCGTGATGGTGAAGAACGGCTTGTCAGCGCACCCTACATGCTTATTCCCGGCGTTTACGGAGTTGATCCGTTGTCAGCTGCCGGCGCGGCAGGTCTGAAATCCGGTGATTTTGTAGTGGAGGCTGCAGGGCAAAGAATTACAAGTTTTGGAGAGTTACAAGTGATTGTGGCTGCATCTGGTGACACGGAGATAAACCTTAAAGTCTGGCGTGACGGTGCATACCTCGATCTGCCAATCACACCTGTGCTGCGAGAATTCCCCGACGGGGAAGGTGGTTTTACTGAACGCGTGATGATTGGTGTTTACGGCGCTTTCGCATTTTTACCCGCAACTGAAACGCCAACACCGTGGAATGCCGTCTATATCGGCGCAAAGCAGACGGTGAATTTCATCGACTCGTCTTTGAACGGCATAAAGCACATGTTTCTAGGCAATCTTAGCCCTTCAAACTTGCAAGGACCAATAGGAATTGCTCAAGCCTCAAAAGAGTCGGCAAATCAGGGTCTTAGAAGCTTTCTTACGATGATTGCTATAATTTCTACTGGGATAGGTATGCTGAATTTATTCCCTATCCCGATGTTGGACGGAGGACACCTTGTGTTTTATATCTACGAAGCCGTGCGCGGCCGACCACCGTCGAAAAAAGCAATTCAAGCTTTCATGTCAATTGGTCTCGCCATGGTGCTGTTATTAATGGTATTTGCTACATATAACGACTTAATGCGATTGTGATGTATTAGCGGTATTTTTTATGTCGACGTCGTGTCGATAGATGCAGATAGGCGGAATGTTTATGAAACGTAAATTACTTGAAAAACTCTCTATAAAGTCTTGTATTGCAAGCGTTTTCCTAAGTATTCCTATCGCAGCACCCGTGCTTACAGCGGCGGTTTTCGCCACGCCTGCATATTCTGCGGTTATCTCTTCGATCTCGGTTGCTGGTAATGAACTGATTCCCTCCCAGACGATTCGGGACTTCGCGGGAGTTAATTTTGGCACAAACCTAACGCCAGCCGATATTAACGACGTGGTGCGCCGCCTTTATGATTCAGGGATGTTCGAAAATGTTGAACTTCAGGTTTCCGGTTCCACGCTGGTTATCAAGGTCATCGAAAACCCCACGATCAGCGTCATTGCCTTTGAAGGCAACACAAACCTCAAAGACGAGGAACTTGCGGGGATCATCCAATCTTCGGTGCGCCGTCCGTTCAACCGCTTAACGGCACAAGCCGATGCGCAAACAATTGCACAAATTTATGCGCAGCAAGGTCGCGTCGATGTTTCCGTTAACCCCGTGATTATTCCGGTGTCTGAAGGTCGTGTTAACCTTGTGTTCGAGGTGACAGAATCACGTATAGCTGGTGTTAACCGCATCAGTTTTGTAGGAAACTCTGCCTATTCAGACCGTCGCCTTCGCGGGATTGTTCAAACGAACGAGACAGGAGCCCTATCATTCTTGTTTAAGGGAAACACCGTTGATGCAAATACGATCGCGCTTGATCGCGAAAAGCTGACGGATTTTTACACCAATAAAGGTTATATCGACTTCGAGGTTCTATCCTCTGCCTCTGAACTCTCGGCTGATCGTGGCGGATATTTTTTAACCCATACGATAAACGAAGGTTTCAAGTACACGTTTGGTGAAGCAACCATTTCGTCGTCAATCAACGGTGTAAACACGGATACGTTCGACAAATTCCTTAAAATTAGGGCTGGCCGCGCGTATTCTATTGATGATGTGAATGACGTCGTCGAAAAAATCGAAACCGAAGCCGTAAAACAAGGCCTTCCTTTCCTGCGTGTTGCGCCGCAGTTCACGAAAAACGATGCGGAACGGACTGTTGACGTAAACTTCGAGTTGGTCTCCGGGCGCCGTGTTTACGTCGAGCGGATAGACATCGGGGGCAACACTGGAACGGTTGAGCGGGTCATTCGCCGCCAGTTTGATTTCGTTGAGGGGGACGCGTTTAACGTCCGTAAGATGGCCGACGCGCGGGAAAACCTTCGTTCGTTGGGGGTTTTCGGTGGTACTAATGTTTCGGTTCGCGAAGGCTCTTCGCCAGATAAAGTCATTGTTGACGTTGATGTGCAAGATATTGCCACTGGTAGTGTAGGTTTCGCTCTTGGATACTCGTCCACCTCGGGGTTCAATTCTCTGGTTAGTCTTTCGGAGCGCAACTTCTTGGGGCGCGGTCAGGATTTTGCGTTAGAACTAAGTTACGGTGAAACGTCGCAAGTGTTTTCGTTTAGCTTCAACGAACCCGCATTATTTGACCGCGATTTATCCGCTGGATTTAGTGTCTACTTCCGAAACGCGGATCGCAGCGAATCCTCTTTCCAGACAACCAATTTTGGCATTGAGCCGAATGTCCGTTTTGCGCTTGGTGAAAATACAAGAATGCAACTTAGCTATCGCCTTTCTAGTGACGAAATTAGAGACGTGGCTAGCGGGGCATCGCCAATTATTGCTGCCGATGCGCTGGTCGGCCCACAAATCACATCGTCATTAGGCGTTAAGCTTACGTATGACCGCCGAAACTCGCGTGTTGATCCAACATCTGGATTTGTTATTTCTCTGGATGAAAGCTTCGCTGGTCTGGGCGGGGACCTGAATTTCTCAAAGACCGTGGTTCGGGCTAAAGGGTACACCGCCCTCTTCGATGATAATCTTGTCCTCTCCGCTGAACTGGAAGGTGGCGCACTTATTTCAACAGATGGCTCCAACAGCCGCGTAACGGATAGGTTCTTCCTTGGAGGCACGTCCCTTAAAGGGTTTGCAAACGGCGGGATAGGACCTCGTGACACTACGACTGCAAACAATGACGCGCTTGGTGGCAATTACTACGGCGTTGTCCGATTGAAGGGCAGCTTCCCGATCGGTCTTGGTGAGGAAGCCGGCGTTTATGGCGGCGTATTCGCCGAAGCTGGCAGTGTTTGGGATTTGGGGGGGATTGGCTTCGCTGGTGATGCAATGGCAATCCGCGCGTCCTCGGGCGTTAGTCTGTTCTGGTCCAGCCCACTTGGGCCGCTAGAATTCAGTTATGCCATTCCGATCCTTTATGAAACCGACGATATCACGCAGAACTTCAGCGTGGCGATTTCTACGCGGTTCTAGTTTTGGGCTTCATTGCAACACCAACTATGTACCTTCGGCGCTTCGGAATGCTTCTGGTAGGGCTTGTGCTATTAGCCACGCAATCCGTCGCACAAGTCGATTTCCCAACGGTATTTCCGCAACCCGTATTGGTGTTGGATCAAGAGGGGTTGTTTATAAACTCCAAACTTGGGCAAGCGATGCAGCTAATTCAGGCGGGAAAACGCACCGTTTTACTGCAAGAAAGCCGCGTGATCAGTGATGCCTTTGTGATCGAAGAAAAACGTTTAACAGAAATTCGAAGTGAGGTTACGCCTGAAGAATTCAGAACCCTCTCCGAAGATTTTGACAAGCGTGTTCAGGCCGCTCGTGAATCGCAGCTTGCAAAAGATGTAGAAATGCAGAAAAGCATCGAGGGACAGCGCCTCCGTTTTATTATCATCGCGGCCCCGTTCCTAAGCGAAATAATGGCTAAATATCAGGCTAGTGCTATCATTGATCAAAGATCGGTTCTTTTGTTTAATCGAAATTTGGATATAACACTGGAAGCAATAGAGATACTCGACCGGGCCTTCGAACTAAACCCGGATTTGGCCACCGAAAGGGAATAAAACATGTCCGACACCGCGACCGAAGTCACATCTGCTGATCTATCTGAAATTAAACGCATGATACCGCATCGGTATCCGTTTCTGTTGATCGACGCCGTTAAAGAAATCCGTGTAAACGAAAGTGCCGTTGGCATCAAAATGGTGACTGTCAATGAGCCGCATTTTCAGGGCCATTTTCCGGATAAAGCTGTCATGCCTGGCGTTTTGATTGTAGAGGCTATGGCGCAAACCGCTGGGGTTCTGGTTGGCACAACTCTTAATCTGATTGATGCCGGAATGCTGGTATATTTCATGTCGATGGACAAAGTAAAATTTCGCCAAATAGTGCAACCCGGTGACGCTTTGGAATTGCATGTCAAAGTCATTCGCGGACGCGGTAAAATTTGGAAATTCTGGGGGGAGGGTAAAGTGAACGGAATAACCGTTGCTGAAGCCGAATTCACAGCCATGATTGTGCCTCCCGAAGATGCGAACAAGGGCTGATTATGTCTGTTGATACAACTGCTACAATCCACCCCTCAGCCGTAATTGAGGATGGGGCCACCATCGGTGCTAACTGCAAAGTTGGTCCGTTTTGTCTTGTCGGGCCAAATGTTATCCTTGGCAATAGTGTCGAGCTGTTTAGCCATGTCGTGGTCACGGGCCACACAAAGGTTGGCGATAGAACGCGCGTTTGGCCAACCGCCTCCATCGGGCATCAACCGCAAGATTTAAAATACGCAGGCGAAAAAACCTACCTTGAGATAGGCGAAAGCTGCATGATCCGCGAAGGTGTTACCGTTAATCCGGGCACCAAGGGTGGCACTGGCATTACACGAATTGGTGATAATTGTTTGTTAATGCTTGGCGCGCACGTCGGGCATGATGCGCAGGTTGGAGATCGTGTTGTTCTGGCGAACCATGCGTCTGTGGCCGGGCACGTCACGATTGGTGACGATGTTATTATCGGCGCGTTAAGTGGTGTGCATCAATTCGTGAACGTCGGCAAAGGTGCTATCATCGGGGGGCTTGCTGCCGTGGTTTCTGATGTAATCCCATATGGTATGGCCCTGTCGGAACGCGCAAATCTTGGCGGGTTGAACCTTATCGGCCTGAAGCGTCGCGGTGTTGATAAGGCCACGATCAATGGTTTACGGACCTCATTTGCGGAAATTTTTGAGGGCGAAGGCACCCTCAAAGAACGGGCGAAAAAAGCGCAAGACAAACACGGCGACAATGAGTTGGTTTTGGATGTCGTCGAGTTCTTGTTAGCCAACAGCGCACGTTCCTTTCTGTTGCCCAAAAGTAACGACTAGTTATGGGCGCGTCAGGTGACCACTCGAAAACCGGGCTGGCAATTATCGCTGGCCATGGTGATCTTCCACGCTTGTTGGCCGAAGAATGTCAGGCATCTGGCCGAAAGTATGCGGTTGTGGAGTTCGAAAATATTCCGTTGGTCTGGGCATTAACTCATCCCGTTATTCCGACCATATTTGAAAAAACGGGTCAGCTGATCAGCCAAATGCAAGATGCTGGCTGCCAAGAAATTGCGATCGTTGGTGCGATGAATCGCGAAGGTATTGATCCAGCCAAACTTGACAATAAAGGGCGCGAACTAGCGATCATTCTAAGTCAAACGATGAAGGCCGGCGACGATGAAACCCTAAGTTCCATCATCGGATTTTTCGAGGCTAACGGGTTTCATGTCCGCGCTGCACACGAAATACTTCCGAGCTTGATACCGCAAGCAGGAGTGTTAACCAATGTTAATCCTACTGACGATGATTTGTTTGATGCGGCGCGTGCTGCCGAAATTGTTACTGGCCTCGGGCGTTTAGATGTCGGGCAGGGGGCTGTGGTTGGGCAGGGTCTCTGCCTTGGATTGGAAAGCATTCAAGGCACGGACACGATGCTGGAGTTTGTGAAAAATAATCGCGAAGGGTATGCTCCTAACCCGACCGGTGGTCGAGGTGTACTTTTCAAAGCCCCCAAGCCAGCACAGGATTTACGTGTGGATTTACCCACTATCGGCCCAGATACAATTCGCAACGCGCATGACGCTGGGCTGTCAGGCGTTGCAATCGACGCCGGTGGTGTGATGGTTTTGCGCCGATCCGAAACGGTTTCTTTGGCAAACGATCTTGGGTTGTTTTTATGGGTTCGGCCCAAAGAATGAACGAGGCCTCGACATTCTTCATCATCGCGGGGGAAAGCTCGGGGGATCGGCTTGGTGCGGCGTTGATGCAAGGCCTTAAGTCGGAACACGGTGGCGCAATAAATTTCGTCGGGGTTGGCGGCCCTTTAATGATTGATCAAGGGCTGGATAGTATCTTCGCGATGGATGAGCTTTCAGTTATGGGCATCGCAGAGGTTCTCCCCAAAATGCGCCAGCTATTGCGCCGCATTAAAGAGACCGCGAATTCAATTGAAAGTATAAACCCGACAGCATTGATAACGATCGACAGCCCTGATTTTTGTTTTCGTGTAGCCAAGCGCGCCAAAACTCGATTGCCAACTCTGCGTGTCATTCATTATGTGGCTCCGTCCGTTTGGGCTTGGCGGCCGAAACGCGCTGCAAAAATGGCACGCTTCGTTAACCATGTATTAACCCTTCTGCCGTTCGAGCCACCCTACATGGAAGCCGAAGGGATGAGCTGCGATTTTGTAGGCCATCCGATCACAACTGAGAAACAGGCAACGGACGCGCAAGCGATTGAGTTTCGCGTGGAAATGGGCATGGCTAGTGATGCTCAGCTACTAACGCTTCTACCAGGATCTCGAGCCAGTGAAGTTACAAGGTTAGGTCCGGTTTTCCGAGAAGTTGTCGAAAGGTTAAGGTGCGATTATCCCGACCTCAAGGTTATAATCCCGTCTGTTGCATCACGTGTAGACCTGATTAAAAAAATTTTTGCCGACGTTGATGTCACGATCCTCGACCCAACAAGTCTACCCTCAAAGGATTCCGAGGATAGAAAACGGGCGTGTTATAAAACGTCTGACGTCGCGTTGGCCGCTTCGGGTACCGTTTCACTGGAACTCGCGGCAGCCGAAACACCGATGGTTATAGCCTATGACATGCATTGGTTTACGGCGTTCATCAAACGGCGGATGGTGCGTGTTTCAACCGCGACTCTGGTTAACCTTTTGACGGATACAAACGTCGTACCGGAGTTTCTTCTCGAAGAGTGTACGGCCGAAAACATCTATCACTCCGTCAAAAACTTGTTGGAGAGTGCTGAGGCCCGCGATGCACAGCTCGCGGTGTCGGCCAAGGCAATGGAAGCATTGGGAAAGGGTGGTGATACATCCGGAAACCGGGCGGCGAAGTCGGTTTTAAAATTTCTTAATAATAACTAAAAACGCCGGAGGGCGGCTCCGGCGTTTTTGTATTAGCGGTTTTCTACGTCCATGTAGTCGCGATGTTTCGCACCGGTATACAGCTGGCGCGGGCGTCCGATTTTTTGTGTTGGATCGGCGATCATTTCTTTCCACTGTGCAATCCAGCCAACCGTGCGCGCCAAGGCGAAGATCGGTGTGAACATTGATGTTGGGAAACCAATAGCATCCAGAATAATACCGGAGTAAAAATCGACATTCGGGTACAACTTTTTCTCGATGAAATATGGATCAGAAAGAGCAATACGCTCCAATTCCTTAGCAACCTGAAGGGTTGGGTTGTCTTCAATCCCCATCAAACCCAGAACTTCATCCGCGGATTCTTTCATCACTTTGGCGCGCGGGTCAAAGTTTTTATAAACGCGGTGGCCAAAGCCCATCAGACGGAACGGGTCATTCTTGTCTTTCGCGCGCGCAATATATTCTGGAATGCGATCAACGGTGCCTATTTCACGCAACATGTTCAATGCTGCTTCGTTCGCGCCACCATGCGCAGGCCCCCAAAGGCAAGCAATGCCTGCCGCGATACACGCAAACGGGTTTGCGCCCGAAGAACCAGCAAGACGAACGGTTGAGGTTGACGCATTCTGTTCGTGATCCGCGTGAAGCGTAAAGATACGGTCCATCGCGCGGGCAACAATTGGGTCAACATTGTATTCTTCGGCTGGAACCGCGAAACACATGTGCAAGAAATTCGATGCATAATCCAGATCGTTGCGTGGATAAATGAACGGCTGGCCTATCGAATATTTGTAGGCCCATGCCGCAACGGTCGGCATTTTTGCGATCATACGGATCGATGCAACTTCACGCTGCCATGGATCGTTAATATCAGTGGAATCGTGATAGAATGACGACATTGCACCTTGAACGCCGCAAATGATCGACATCGGATGGGCATCACGACGGAAACCGCGATAAAAATAGGCCATTTGTTCGTGCAGCATTGTGTGGCGGGTTACGCGCGGAATAAATTCATCCAACTGTGCAGCTGTTGGCAACTCTCCGTATAGCAGAAGATAGCAAACTTCCAAAAAGTGTGATTTTTCAGCAAGTTGATCAATAGGATAACCACGGTAAAGCAGCTCGCCTTTGTCACCATCGATGAATGTAATTGCTGATTCACACGATGCCGTGGACGTGAAGCCCGGATCATAGGTGAAAACATCGCCTTGCGCGTAAAGCTTGCGGATATCGACAACATCTGGCCCAAGATTTGGGGTGAAGATTGGAAGTTCTATCTCCTGATCGTCAAATGTTAATTTTGCTGATTTTTTGCTATCCGATATCATTATCTACCTCATATTCGGCCCCTCGGGCCCATTTCATCAATCTGTACTTTGGCAAGCACACCGAGCGTTGACCTTCGAAACGGGGATCCGGTCGAATATCAGCGAGAGGCATCCTCCAGCCGTGCGATACATTCTTCTTTGCCGAGTTGCACCATCATATCAAACACACTCGGCGACACTGTTCGCCCTGTAAGAGCTACCCGAAGAGGTTGCGCAACTTTGCCAAGTTTAAGGTTTTCGACCTCAGCAAAAGCGCGAATTTCCGCCTCGAGTTCTTCTAGCGTCCAAGTAGCATCTCGCAATCGCGAAGTCAATCGGTTCAGCATACCACGGGATACCGTAGTTAAAAAATGTCCTGCCTTCTCATCTGGTAAAAACGGGCGCTCCCCAAGGAAATAATAAGCTATTTCCAATAGTTCCGGCAACACCTTCGCGCGTTCCTTTATGCCATCCATGCCTGCAATAAACATTTCGCGCTGCCGTGGCGTTAACTCAGGCATATGTTGCGACGCAACAAATCTCTCGATTTCTTGCAATAATTTGGCATTATCTGTCGCACGGATATGCTGACCGGAAAGGTTTTCCAATTTCTTGAAATCGAAGCGTGCAGGTGATTTTCCGACCTTGTCGAGGCTAAACCACTCAATAGCCTGTTCGGTGGTGAAAAAGTCTTCGTCACCATGGCTCCAACCGAGGCGCGCTAGGTAGTTTCGCATCGCGGCTGGTAAGTATCCCATATCGCGATACGCATCAACACCAAGCGCACCGTGCCGCTTTGACAGTTTAGCACCGTCAGGCCCGTGAATAAGGGGGATATGCGCGTAAATTGGCAACTCCCATCCCATACCTTTATATATAATGCTTTGACGCGCCGCATTTGTCAGGTGGTCGTCACCACGGATAACGTGCGTTACGCCCATGTCGTGATCGTCCACAACGACGGCCAGCATATAGGTCGGCGTACCGTCAGACCGCAACAGGATCATATCGTCTAGCGTCTCGTTCTTCCATGTGACACTGCCCTGAACCTGATCGTTAATCGTCGTTTCACCCTCGCGCGGGGCTTTTAGGCGCACCACATAAGGCGCGTCAGGCGCGGTTGCCGGATCCGCATTGCGCCAAGGTGAACGGAATAATGGCGGGCGTTTTTCAGCACGCGCAGCTGTGCGAAATGCGTCGATTTCTTCTTTGGTTGCGTAGCACTTATAGGCCGCGCCCTTGGCCAACATCTCGTGGGCAACCTCGGCGTGACGTTCCACGCGGCTAAACTGGCTGATAGGCTCCTCGTCCCAATCAAGGCCTAGCCAACGCATCCCGTCGTAAATAGCCTCAACAGCTTCGGGGGTATAGCGCTTGCGGTCCGTGTCTTCGATCCGCAGCAGAAATTTTCCACCTTGATTGCGGGCGAACAGCCAGTTGAACAGAGCAGTCCTCGCGCTTCCTATATGCAGAAAACCAGTGGGCGAAGGGGCGAAGCGCGTGACGACGTTAGACATGGATTAACCTTTTGGTAACCAGAATGGGGATAGAACCAACGGGGTTTTAGGCCATTTATGGTGCGGAGAACAAGGCCTGTGATCATATCAAGTTTAACGCGAACCTTTGAGTACCAGCGGCATCGGTTGATGCTCTGGACGCCGGTGATGTTTGGCCTCGGGATTTCTATATACTTTGCATCGGGGACTGAGCCAACAACAATGCAAAGCCTAGGGATAGCAGGGCTGGCTCTGTCCGCCGCGCCATTTATTCGACCGCGGTATATAATACGCACGGCGGTGTTGATTATGCTTTTGTTAATATGTCTTGGCTATAGTTATGCCGCCTATCGCACGGCCACCTACAACGCTCCGATATTGACACGCCATTACTATGGACCGGTGTACGGGCGTATTGTCGGGTTGGACCGTTCGGCAAGTAACGCGCCCCGCGTATTGCTTGACCAGATATACTTTCCGGGAATGGCACAGGAAAACACGCCGGAACGCATAAGGCTTTCATTGCATGGCTTCATTCCCGATGACACTCTTACCGCAGGTGCGCGCATCGCGGTTACGGCAAGCGTTTCCCCCCCAAGCCCACCGGTTGAACCGGGCGGTTTCGATTTCAGGCGTATGGCATGGTTCATGCGTCTTGGTGGCGTCGGGTATACACGAAATCCGGTAATTCCGGCTTTCAGTGAACCCACCGCAAATTTTAGGATTTGGTTGTTCACTTTACGTATGGAAATTTCCTCCAAAATCAAACGCAGTATCGAGGGGCAAAACGGAGCGTTCGCGGCTGCAATTATCACAGGTGACAGATCTAATATTGACCCTGAGATACTAGTCAGTTTACGTGCTTCAAACCTCGCCCATTTACTGGCTATTTCAGGGCTGCATATGGGCATGTTATCCGGATTTGTATTTGCCGTATTCAGGTACGGTTTTGCAATATTCCCATACTTCGCCTTACGCACTCGTCCTAAAAAACTTGCCGCTGGTTTGGCAATAATTGCGGGGGCGGGATATTTAATGCTATCCGGGGCCAGTGTGGCCACGCAGCGGGCGTTTATTATGACAGCCGTGGTCCTGTTCGCCGTCATACTCGACAAACCGGCCTTCACATTGCGTGCCGTGGCGCTCGCTGCCTTTATCGTTTTGTTAATTAAACCATACAGCTTGCTGGAGGCGGGGTTCCAAATGTCTTTTGCAGCTACTACAGCCTTAATTTCCGCTTATGAGTGGTTGAATAAGCGGCAAGTCTGGCGGTTTTTGTCACGTGGGAAATGGAAGTACGTCAAACCCATTGTCGCGTTGCTTTTCACATCCGCCATTGCCGGGGCCGCAACTGCGCCGATCTCGGCGTTTCATTTTAACCAGATATCGCAATACGGGCTTGCGGCGAACCTATTAGCTGTCCCTATCATGGGGCTTTTGGTTATGCCCAGCGCTGTGATTGCATTTATCCTTTCTCCAATAGGCCTCGAGAGTTACGCATTTTGGGTGATGGGGAAAGGAATTGGAGTAATCCTCGTGATTGCGGAGCATTTCGCAAATTTGGAGGGGGCCATTCTGAGCGTCCAATCAGCCTCACCCAAGGTGTTGGCGGGTATAGTTGCCAGCGGGCTGATTCTATTTCTTTGGAAAGGTAATGGTCGGTTAGTAGGAGTGATTATATTGGTGTTAACTATGTACGTTTGGTCCAACTCAACGCGCCCAACCATATTGATAAGTGAAGACGGGCGAATGTTTGGCCTTCTGACTGAAGAGGGGCGGGTTGTGAATAAACCCCGAGGCAGTGGTTACGCCATTAGAATTTGGCTTGAAAATGACGGCGATAACGTCACGCAAAACGAATCTTTTTTACGGGAGGGAGTCGATGCCGACAAGCAGGGTGCCACCTCCATATTAACGGACAGTTGGCGAATTTATTTGTACTTGAAGGGTGATCCTGCAATTGCTGCAACTAACTGCATAGAAAATACAATTCTAGTGATATCCAAGTTGTCAAATATATCTGGAAATTGCTTAATAATTGACAAAAACACCCTGCGGAAATCCGGTGCGTTATCCATTAACATTGTCAACAATAAACCTATATTGGAACACAGCCGGGATGCCGCCAGAAATCGCCCTTGGGGATATTAGTTAATAGGTTCTTACCAGTCCGACGAGCTTGCCTTGCACCCGCACCTGATCATCACGATAAACTCGCGTTTCATAGGTAGGGTTTGCTGCCTCTAGCGCGATGGAACTGCCGTGTTTGCGGAAACGTTTCAATGTAGCCTCCTGATCTTCTACCAGAGCCACAACGATATCACCGTTATCTGCCGTCGCCTGTTCGCGAATTACAACAACGTCACCATTGTTGATGCCAGCATCTATCATGGAATCCCCTTTAACCTCCAACGCGAAATGTTTGCCGGAGTTCGACAGCATTGACCCAGGAACTGCGACTGTGTGGGAAACTTCTTGAATAGCCTCAATTGGTGTACCCGCGGCAATCCGGCCCATAACCGGAATTTCCAGCGCGTCCACCTCAACAGGGATCGCTGCGGGGTGGGGATCAACGCGGCCACCTTGCACGACTTCCGGTGTGAAACCGCCACCACCCAGCGCATCAGGCAGGCGCACAATTTCGATTGCACGGGCGCGGTGCGCGAGGCGGCGGATAAATCCGCGCTCCTCAAGCGCAGTGATCAGGCGGTGGATGCCGGATTTGGAACGGAGATCGAGTGCTTCCTTCATTTCATCAAATGACGGTGGCACCCCTTCTTTTTGCAACCGTTCGTTAATAAATTTCAGTAGATCAAGTTGTTTGCGCGTTAGCATATCCGTCTCCGAACCCAAAAAATAACACCAATAGTCCCGTTAAGTTCTACATGTGTTCTCGTTTTGTGTCAACTGCTTGTGGATTTGTTAAGAAATTCGCACAAACCCCACCTTACTGCCTTTTTCAAGCGGCCCAGAGTTAGGCGAGCGAACCAGCAGCGCGTCCGATTGCCCTAATATGGTTAACAAAGAACTATCTTGGCGCTCAAAAGGGGTTATTTGTGTGCCTTTGTCGGATATTTCGACTTTTGCGCGCATATAATGCTCTCGACTGCCGTTCTGCCGGACATCTCGCGTGAGAACAGCCGTCTCGCGCGGGAGCGGCGCAGGCTCAAATCCTAACATAACGTTAAGCATCGGGCGCAGGAATATGTGGCCGCAAACCATAGAGGAAACTGGATTTCCGGGCAGCCCAATCATCGGAATGCCATCTATTGTGCCAGCCATCAGGGGTTTTCCCGGCTGCATGGCTACCTTGTAAAAATTCAGTGCCATGCCGCGATCAACGGCGACTTTATGGACCAGATCATGATCGCCCACAGATGCCCCGCCAATCGTTACCACCAGATCTGCGCCAGCAGACAGGTCCATCGCTTGGCGTAAACTATCGACGGTATCGCGTGCGATTGGCAGCATTCGGACCTCGGCACCGTGTTCTTCCAGCAGGGCTTTCAGGCCAAAGTTGTTGGAGCATACGATCTGGTCAGGGCCGGGCGTTTCGCCGGGCATTACCAATTCGTTACCGTTGGCAATAAGTGCCACAATTGGTTTTCGCGTCACAAAAACTTCTGGAATATTCATCGATGCCAGCAAAGCAATATCTGAGGCGGTCAGCTTTCGCGGGGCAGATACCACATCGCCTTCGCTGAAATCCCCGCCAGCGGGGCGGATGTATGTCTTGGTGTCGCGGTTTTCGCGCACGGTAATTGTGCCGCCGTCACGGATTGCATCCTCTTGGATAAGGATACAATCCGCGCCGTCAGGCACGGGCGCACCGGTGAAAATTCGCACGGCCTCGCCACTATTAATGCGGCCTTGAAAACGGTCACCAGCGGCGGATTCGCCAATTACCTTTAAGGTCATTCCTGCTTGTGCCTCAGCGTTAACCACTGCGTAACCATCCATCGCGGACGATGAAAACGGCGGTTGCGTTAGGCGGGCCGAAACATCTTTGGCCAGTACACGACCAGCGGTTTGGGCCAACGGAACGGTTTCGCTTTCCAGTTTGGTCGCAAGTGTGAAGATATGATTAAGGGCTTCGGATACCGAAATCATCAGCTCGCCTCGAACAGGCCGGACTTGCCGCCGTCTTTCAAGACAAGGCGGACATCGGAAATCACCATCGCTTTATCGACGGCTTTGACCATGTCGTAAATTGTTAAGCCTGCGATGGATACGGCAGTTAATGCCTCCATTTCCACACCAGTTTGGCCGGTGGTTTTGACTGTAGCTTCGATATTCACGCAGTTGTGGTCAACGTCTGGTGTTAGCTCCAATGAAACCTTTGAAAGGGCCAGTGGATGGCACAGCGGGATCAGGTCGTGAGTCTTTTTGGCAGCCATAATGCCTGCCAACCGCGCGATACCAAGAACGTCGCCTTTCTTGGCGCGGCCCTCAACGATCAGGGCCAAGGTCGATGCCTCCATCGAGATTTTGCCCTTTGCCACAGCCACACGCGCGGTGATCTGTTTTTCGGACACATCAACCATATGGGCCGCGCCCTTGTCATCAAAATGGGTCAGGTCAGGCATTTATTGCTCCAATAATTTACGAGTGGCTGCTTCAACGTCGGTTTGGCGCATCAGGCTTTCGCCGATCAGGAAACAGCGGATATTGTGGCGGGCCATATCAGCGAGGTCATCAGTCGTGTTCAGACCGGATTCCGAGATCAGGATTTTGCCCTTCGGGGCAAGTTTTACCAATTCGCGGCTGGTATCAAGCGAGGTCTCGAAGGTTTTCAGGTTACGGTTGTTGATACCTAGCAGAGGGGATTTAAGGATGCTCGCGCGTTCCAATTCCTCCGCGTTATGAACCTCCACCAGCACATCCATGCCCCATGCAAATGCCGCGTCTTCAAGTTCCACGGCTTGCGCATCCGAGACGCTAGCCATGATGATAAGAATGCAATCAGCGCCCATCGCGCGGGCCTCGGCCACTTGATAGGTGTCATACATGAAATCTTTGCGAAGCACGGGCAGGGAGACGGCGGCACGCGCCGCGATCAGGAATTCGTCTGCGCCTTGAAATGATGGTGTGTCGGTTAGAACGCTAAGACAAGTTGCCCCACCGTTTTCATAGGCTTTGGCCAGTTCCGGCGGGTTGAAATCCGCGCGGATCAACCCTTTGGAGGGGCTGGCTTTCTTCACTTCGGCAATCAGGCCATACCCTGAAATCGCAGCTTTGCTAAGCGCATCTGCAAATCCGCGAACGGGCGAGGCGGCTTTAGCTGCGGCCTCAACTTTCGCAATCGGGCGGGTGGCCTTGCGCGCGGCGACCTCTTCCAGTTTATAGGCCTTGATTTTGTCCAGAACGTTGCTCATTCGCTTGCCGCCGATGTGATTTCGGCCAGTTTGGTAACTGCGGCCAGTGCTTTGCCGGAATCAATACTCTCACGGGCCATTTCCACGCCGGACTTCAGATCATTCGCCTTATCGGCAATCACCAGTGCGGCGGCTGCATTCAACAACACAGCGTCACGATAGGCGTTTTGTTCGCCATTCAATAGCGCGCGAAAAGCCACGGCGTTTTCAACAGGGGTTCCGCCCATGATGTCTTTGAACGGGTGAACCGGCAGGCCCGCATCTTCGGGGTGAACCTCGAAACCTTCAATCTTTCCATCTTCGAGGGCCGACACCCAGCTAACCCCGCAAATCGTTATTTCATCTGTCCCGTCAGAGCCATGCACCAACCACGCCTTTTCGGACCCAAGCGCCAACAGTGTTTCCGCCATCGGGCGGATCACATCGCGAGAATAAGCCCCTGTTAACTGTCGCTTAACCCCCGCCGGATTGGTTAACGGGCCAAGGATATTAAAGATCGTCCGCGTGCCGAGTTCTTGGCGCGAGGGCATCACAAAGCGCACTGCCGGGTGGTGCATCGGGGCCATCATGAAACCGATACCGGCCTCTAGCAGGCCTTTTTCGACTACATCTGCGCCGACCATTACGTTTATGCCCATCTCGCCCAAAGCATCTGCCGCGCCGGATTTGGAGGACAGGTTGCGATTACCGTGCTTGGCGACCGTAACACCTGCGCCAGCGACAACAAACGCCGTGGCGGTGGAGATGTTAAGGGTTCCTTTACCATCACCCCCCGTACCAACGATATCCATCGCCCCTTCAGGCGCGTTTACCGGCAAGCATTTCGCCCGCATAACGGCAGCAGCGGCGGCGTATTCATCCACACTTTCGCCGCGCGTGCGCAACGTCATCAGGAAACCACCGATCTGGCTGGGCGTCGCGTTACCGCCCATAATCACGTTAAACGCCGCCTCTGCATCTGCGCGTGACAGCGGACCATCAACGGCCTTTTCGATAAATTCTTTAAGGTCGCTCATTTGCCGCCCCCTGCAATATCCAAGAAGTTTTTGAGCATCGCATGCCCGTGTTCAGAGGCAATCGATTCCGGGTGAAATTGAAGCCCGTGGATTGGTAATTCTTTATGCTGCAACCCCATGATCGTCCCGTCTTCCAGTTCCGCTGTGATTTCAAGGCAATCGGGCAGGGTCTCGCGCTCCACAATCAACGAATGGTAGCGCGTGGCTTCAAAGGGGGAGGGTAAACCTTTGAACAAGCCCTTACCCGTATGATGCATCTGCCCCATTTTGCCATGAACGATTTCATCACAGCGAATAACCTTGCCACCGAAGGCCTGACCAATGGTCTGGTGGCCAAGGCATATGCCAATCAACGGTGTTTTGGTTTCCGCAGCGGCCTGAACCAATAGCAGGCAAATGCCGGCTTGATCAGGGTCACACGGTCCGGGCGAAAGCATAATCGCCGACGGGTTCATGCCCATGGCGGCCTGCACATCCATCTCGTCATTGCGTTTAACCTCGACGTTCGCGCCCAACTCGCCCAGATAATGGACGAGATTATAGGTAAAACTGTCGTAATTATCGATAAGTAACAACATCGTTTGTCTTTCGTAATATCTCTGACCACATTATAGTGGAAGTGTGCGCATAGCGCCGTTAAAGTCGTTTACCAACGATCTACGGTTATTGGAACGGCTGATCGAGTTTTTTGGAGAAAATGGCCTATGGGCGACAATAATATCTTGCCCAAAGGTGGCTTTCTTCGCGGTGTACTGGCCGGATTGACCCTGATTGTTCTGGTTTTCATCGGGTTGGCTGGTGCTTTTCCGCTGATCGTGACCACAAGCCCTGCACCGACCATCGTTTCCGAAGTGAATATTGCCCCCGCGCAGCCCGTTCTCGATCTTGAGGAATCATCTAGCGGCATATTCGTGAACACGGATGCCCCAACGCCCACGCAACTTATAGCCACTCCGGCACCGTTAGGTAACACCAGTCCAGAGGTCGTGATCGAGCCGGAAACTGCCGCGCCGGTAAGTATTGCGCCACAGATTGCCGCGATGCCGACAAATGATATCCAGATTAGCAGTAATGAAAGCACACCGCCTGTTATTACAAGTCCTACAGTGGCCGCGATCGAGATGCCTGTTGCCGCTGATACACCAAGTGTCGAAGAAACAACGCAGGCGCCTGTTGTTAGTACTGAAATCAGTTCAGGGGCGGGCGAGAATGACACAACATCAGAACTCCATGTTATCGAGGAGGTTGTGGAATCTGCACCTGCAGTCGTAAATATTCCGGAAACTCCAACACTTACCGAAGTGACAGAGACACCAACAGCAAGCGTAGAGCTTGCTGGTCAAACACTTATACCGGCAATCGAATCTGCATCGGATGACGCCGTCGAAGTTGAACAACCTGTGCCGAACAGAGCGTTTAGTACATTCTCGGCTGAATTTTTTGACGACGGCGAGCGCCCATTGATGTCGTTCATTCTGCTCGTAAACACTGTTGACCAAGCAAAAATTTTAACAAGTTTTACTACACCGATAACGCTGGCTGTTGCCGCTAATAATCCCGATGCCAATGATATCATTGCGAACTACCGTGCCGATGGCGGCGAAGCTGTTCTATTGTTACCAAGCGAGGGGGATAAAGGGCTTCGTAAGGGTGGTAATCCTTCGGATGTCTCGATGCTTCTTACCGCGGCCCTTGCTAATATCGACGGTGTGTTAGGCGTGTTAGATGGCCCTGACGGGAACGTAAATCAGGACACCAGAATGATGGGCGTGTTGTTAGCCGAGTTATCGAAAAGCGGGCATGCAATCTTGACCGTTAACGGTTTAGGCCTCAATCGCACCGGTGTTTTGGCACAAGAAGCAGGCGTTCCGGCAACCGATATTTCACGGGTCGTAAATACTGATAACGGCACCATCGCCGTGGTCAGGGAGTTGGACAAACTGGTTTTGCAAATAGGGAACAAACAATCCGTCACAGTCTTTGCCGAGGCAACACCTGATATGTTATTCGCTTTGAAATTCTGGCTGGAAAGTAAAAAGGCGCAGGCTGTCACAATCGCGCCAGTGTCTGCGTCAATCTTGCGGAATTAACTTTGGCCACCACGGAAATTAACAAATAGTCCAGCGTCCTGCGCAGCCATCATCAAGGCTTTGGATTTGTTGATCGTTTCTTGATATTCAGCTTCTGGGTCGCTGTCATAAACCACACCACCACCAGCCTGAACATATAGCGTTTCATCTTTCACCACGGCCGTGCGAAGCGCGATGCAGATGTCCATATCTCCACCGGCCGAAAAGTATCCGACGCCGCCGCCATAAATGCCGCGCTTTTCGGTTTCCAGTTCGTCAATCACTTCCATGGCCCGCACTTTGGGCGCACCAGAAACGGTTCCGGCAGGCAAGCCTGCCAGAAGGGCGGACAGGGCATCGTGGTCGTCGCGAAGCTCCCCCTCGACGTTACTGACGATGTGCATCACATGGCTGTAGCGTTCAATGATAAACTGTTCTGTCGGCTTAACGGTGCCTATTTTGGCAACCCGGCCAACGTCGTTTCGACCAAGGTCCAGCAGCATAAGATGTTCGGCCATTTCCTTGGGGTCAGCTAACAGGTCGGCTTCAAGCGCTTGATCTTCGGCCTCGTTCGCGCCACGTGGGCGGGTGCCAGCGATGGGGCGGATCGTAACTTTCTTGCCTTGCACCTGCACCAGAATTTCGGGGCTGGCACCGATCACCTGAAAATCGCCAAAATTGAAATAGAACATATAGGGCGACGGATTCGTGCGCCGCAACGCGCGATAAAGAGCAAACGGCGGCAGGTCGAATTTCTGGGACCACCGCTGGCTGGGAACAACCTGAAAGATGTCACCGGCGCGGATGTAATCTTTGGCTTTCTCAACGACCGCAAAATATTCTTCTTTGGTACGGTTCGAAACTGGGGCCAGTTTGAACGGCTCTGCGCCAAGGTCACGTGTCTCGTTCGGGATGTCACGATCAAGGTCGCGCACGGCCTCCATCACGCGCTCGGCGGCTTGTGCGTAAGCGGCGCGGGCGGATTGGCCGTCGTTTGCCCAGCACGGGCTAACAACCGTCACTTCGCCTTTTACCCCGTCCAGAATAACGATAACCGTAGGCCGCAACATCATGGCGTCCGGCGCGCCGATGGGGTCGGGGTTAATATTTGGTAAATCTTCGACCAAGCGGATCATGTCATAGCCTAGATAGCCGAACAGCCCTGCCGACATCGGGGGTAAATCGTCTGGCAGATCAATCTTGCTTTCGGCAATGATCCCGCGAAGGGCGCTTAGCGTGTCGGTTTCCACCGCCTCGAAAGCGGTATCGTCAAATCGGGCAGAGCGGTTGATTTCGGATGTGTTTCCGTTCGCGCGCCAGATCAAATCCGGTTTCATCCCGATGATGGAATAGCGTCCGCGGACCTCGCCGCCGGTTACGGATTCCAGCACGAAGCTGTCTTTTTTGGCTTGCGCCAGCTTTAGAATTAGCGAAACAGGGGTGTCCAGATCGGCGACCAGTCGTGTCCAGACAACCTGATTTTTCCCGTCGGTATACCCGCGTTCAAATGTTTTGAATTCCGGCGAGATAGCCATTAGTTGCCACTGAAATTTAGCTGCTGGTGAAGCGAGTCGATACGCGCCTGATTGACCGTCGGCTGCACCGTGGTAACGAGTGCGGCACCGAAATAGGCGAGCAAATCCTGCGATAACTGTTGGTTTTTCTGCGCGCTTACCTGTGCCAAAATTGCAGCGGCATCCTCATTATCTGGGTCAAACGGCTCGACCGAGGTCAGCTCGATTATCACCGCGCCAAAGACATCTTCAATAACGGTTGATTGTCCGATTTCCAATGCGAAAACCTCATCAATCACAGAGGGTGGCAAGTCTGGAATTGTCGATACGCGAGTTACCTGTGTCGCGTCTTCCAATAACAAGCTGCCACCGAAATCACGTAACGCCCCCCCATTAGATACGCCAATAGCCTTAACAATCTGTTCCGCACGTTCCAACATCAATTCATGCGTTTTGGCATTCTGTTGCCCGTCAAACACTGCCTGTGAAACCTCTGCCATTGGCTTGACGAACGCTTCGGTTATACCGTCTACGCGAAGAGCAAAAACGCCACCGTCTTCTAGGTCAAGAATGTCACGATCTTCGCCAATTTCAGACGCTGTGGCTTCTTCACGGAATGCCGCGTAGGCAGCGATACCATCTGTTTGGCCTTCTGCCAAATCAATTGAACCCAATTGCATATCGGTTTCTGCAGCGACTTCTTCCAGCGATGCACCACCTGCAATCAGGTCTATAACCTCGTCTGCAACATCACCGATACGGAAACCTGCATCGTCGATGGCAAGTTCGCGGCGCAAGTCGTCGCGAACTTCTTCCAGCGGGATTGAAAGGGCCGCAATTGCGGCGTTCACGCGGAAAATGGCGGGCCCGATGTTGGTTTCAACAGGGCCATAAATACCGGGTTCCTCAGAGGCGAACAAAACTTCGGCGGCAGCGTCGCTAATGTCGTCAGCCGTTATGTCGCCAAGGTCAATATCAGCCAGAGCAAGACCACGGGCATCGGCGAGTTGTTCGAACGTCATGTCACCTGCATCAATGCTGTTTTTGGCCTCGACCGCATCGGCTTGAGAACCTAAAACGATGCGCTCAACAAAACGTTTGGCGGGTGTGTTGTATTCAGCTTCGCGGTCTTCATATAGCTCGACAATGCGATCTTCTGAAATATCCAATGTCTCGGCAACCATCGTCGGGGTCAGGCTAATATATGTTATCTGACGTGTTAGCGGTTGGGTGAAGGCTTCGGGGTTGGCCTCGTAATAGGCGGTCAGTTCGGCCTCTGTCGGGGCGGGAACAGCGCCTGCGATATTGTTGACACCAACACGGGCATAGGTGAAGGCGCGGTTCTCGCCGATATAGTTAAAAATAGCCAAGGTCGCCTCGTCCGGCAAACCTACACCTGCGGATACGGCTGCCTGAATAAGAAGCTGGGAAGCATCGGCACGAAGCAGCCCTTCGTATTCTGCTGTACTCATACCAGAGCGGCGGATCGCGTCTTTATAAACATCTGCGTCAAACGTGCCAGTTAACCCTTGAAAGCCGGGGGTAGCCAAAAGTGCATCCTTGACGGTTTCATCGCCAACCGAAACCCCCAAACGCAGTGCTTCATTTTCGTACGCCGCTTGCGTAACCAGACGTTGCAGCACGTTGCGATCAAGACCAAACTGCAAAGCCTGATCAATAGTAAGCTGCGTGCCAAACTGCTGGGAAACGGACGAGATTTCGTTCTGGAGATTACGGAAATAATCATCCGCTGAAACTTCGACTTTACCAACCGTCGCCACACTCGCCGAGATCGACTGCGAGAACAGGCCCGTCAGGCCAAACCCGACCATTGCCAGCACGGACAACATCAGCACAAAGAAAAAGAAAAACTTGGATATCTTTGATCGTTTAACCGCTGACATAATAATGGTCCCTGTAGGCTCGTTGCATTCGTCGGAAACTTTTAGGCTGTGTGTGGATGGGATACAAGGCCGCTATGGTCGAAATGCTTTCAAGCGCTTGAACATTTCGCGCAATCCTTCTTTATCGGCATTGGCAAAGGCGATCCGCAGTTGTTTTTCGGCTGTGCCGTCTGTTCCAACAGGTTGAAACATTGTTCCCGGCAAGATCAGCAAAGACTGCTGTTGTACCAGCAATTTTGCGACCTCGTCTGATGGAATATCGAACGGATGCTCCACATAGGCGAAATAGGCACCGCTGCCCAACAGGTTCCACCCTTCAAGCTCCGAAAAGCCAGCCTCGCAAATCGCGCGACGGCTAAGGATTTCATCCCGCTGTTCCGCCACCCATTGCGAGAGGTGCTGTAAGCCATAAAGCGCCGCTTTCTGGCCAATCTGGTTAGGGCAAATCGTGACTGAGTCGAGGAATTTTTCCACTTCGGCCAAGCGTTCCCTCGACGCTACCATCGCCCCGACGCGATGCCCTGTCAGGCGGAAAACTTTCGAGAATGAATAAAGGTGAATAAGGTTATCCGGCCAATCCCGCGTTGCAAATAAATCATGCGGCGCCCCGCTTTGGCAGTGGAAATCGCGGTAGGTTTCATCGACGATCAACGCCAACCCGTGTTCCTTGGCAATCTCCATAAACGCATCCAGCAACCCGCGTGGGTATTCCACCCCAGTCGGATTGTTTGGCGTCACCAAAACGATGGCTTTGACTTTGTCGTCAATCAACGCGCGTGCGGCATCTGGGTCGGGTAACATGCCCTTACCGCAAGGCAGCGCGCGGGCCTCTATGCCTGCCGCATCAAGCCACATTTTGTGGTTAAAGTACCAAGGCGCGGGCAAAATAACGGCATCACCGGCACTGGCAATCGTGGAAACGGCCGCACAAAATGCCTGATTGCAGCCAGATGTAATCGCCACCTGCGTTGGTGCAATATCACCGCCATATAACGTGGTCCATTGTGTGGAAATCTCGGCCCGTAAGCTCGGAAGGCCTAACACTGGCCCGTAAATGTGACTGTCATCCTCAGCCACGGCGGCAACCATCGCTTTGCGCAACGCGGCAGGCGGTGGGTCAACTGGGGCGGCCTGTGAAAGGTTCAGCAACGGGCGGTTGGGTGGAAAACTCACCCCGTCCAACCAGCGCCGCGCCTCCATCACCGGAGGCGAGAAGGTGTTGGCGATCGTGCGGCTGACTGGCGCCTGCGTCATGTTCGAATCCTTGCTGTTTTCCACACCCTAGCGCCTTGACGGCGCGATGCGCAACGGCGATAGAGGGCGCATGGCACAACCAGCGATATTAACCCTTTCCGACATCATGCTAACCTTCGGCGGTAACCCGCTTTTTGAAGGCTTAAACCTGTCGGTAAATCAGGGCGAACGAATTTGTTTAGTCGGTAGAAACGGCTCCGGTAAATCGACCTTGTTGAAGGTCATGGCCGGTATCATGGAACCCGACGCAGGGGAGGTATTCTTGCGCCCCGGCAACGCGGTCGCCTATATGGAGCAGGACCCCGACCTAAGCGCATATGAAACGCTGGGCGATTATGCGTCGTCCGGTTTGGATCCATCCGAATACTACCGTGTCGAAATGGTGATGGAAGGCGTTAAGTTGAACGTCGATCAATCACCTGCACAGGCATCCGGCGGCGAACGTCGCCGTGCGGCTTTGGCCAAGTTGCTGGCCTCGGACGCTGATCTGATGTTGCTGGACGAGCCGACAAACCACCTTGATATTGAAGTGGTGGCATGGCTTGAGGAACACCTCAAACAGACCCGTCGCGCTTACGTTATTATCAGCCACGACAGGGCTTTCTTGCGGAATTTGACCCGCACCACGTTGTGGGTGGATCGCGGCGTTGTGCGTCGTTCCGACAAGGGGTTCGAGCATTTCGAGGATTGGCGTGACAAGACATTCGAGGAAGAAGACCTCAACCGTCACAAGCTGGATCGCCTTATCAAGGCGGAGGCTCGTTGGGCGGTTGAGGGAATTTCAGGCCGTCGCAAACGTAACATCGGGCGCGTTGGTCGACTGGATGATATGAAGCAGGGGCGGGCGGAGCAAATCCGGCGCACTGGAACCGCGCGAATGGAATTCGACGGTGGGCCGAAATCCGGTAAACTGGTGTTTGAAGCGACTGATGTTTCAAAGGCTTACGATGGAAAACAGATCGTTAAGGATTTCAATCTGCGCGTCATGCGAGGTGAACGGATCGCCTTTGTCGGGCCAAACGGGGTTGGCAAAACCACGTTGCTGAAAATGCTGCTGGGCAAGGTGCAACCGGATGAAGGCAAGATCAAAACCGGGACCAATTTGTTGGTTGCGGAGTTCGACCAAAATCGTGATGCGTTGGAGCCAAACGCGACGTTATGGGAAAGCCTGACGGACGACAAAGAACTGGGCGTTTCGGGTAAAAACGACCAGATCATGGTGCGCGGGAAACCCAAGCATGTCGTTGCTTATCTTAAAGAATTTCTATTTACGGACAAGCAGGCGCGGGCGAAAATAAAATCGCTTTCGGGTGGGGAAAAGGCGCGGTTGTTGCTGTCCAAATTGATGGCGAAAGAGAATAACCTGCTGATCCTCGATGAGCCGACAAACGATCTGGATGTCGAGACGCTGGATTTGTTGCAAGAATTGATCGACAACTATGCCGGAACCGTGCTGCTGGTCAGCCACGACCGTGACTTTCTGGACCGCGTGGCGACGACGACTATTGCGATGGAAGGTGACGGGAAGGCCACGGTTTATGCTGGTGGTTGGACGGATTACCAAGCGCAACGCATGGAAGTGTTGTCGGAAAAAGCAAATGTTTACAAGAAGGTGAAGGGTAAAGTTGATGTATCAATGCCTTCGGTTAAAGCTGCTGGGTTGACGTTTACGCAAGAAAATCGACTGAAAGAACTGCCCGGTATTATTGCCCGTTTCGAGGCGGAGATTGCCAAGCTGGAAGAATTTATGTCGGACCCGAACCTGTTCACCGACCACCCTGTGAAATTCCAGAAAGCGACCGATGCGTTGGTGGAACGTCACGAGAGGCTTTCGGATGCGGAAGAGGAATGGATGGCGTTGGAAGAGCTGGCTGCCACGACGTAACCCCTTATTTTATTGAGCTTTAAGGCCACGATCCTTCACTATGGCGTGAGGGGTGGTTGCTTGGTTTCGCGAAAATCGGCATGGTCCTTAAAACAGGAGGACTACGTTGAAATATCTTACTATCGCCCTTGCCATTTTGGCCACGCCGACCCTTGCGCAACCCATTCAATTTGATACGAGTTGGGAGGATTTGACCTTTCGGGGGATCAACGCGACGGAGTATGGATACAACGGAAATACCCTTGTAATTCAAGCAGATAACAGTTCTTCGGTGACGTATAAAGCGTTGCCGCCAAGCGCGTTTGAGACGACGCGGGCAAGCTGGAATTGGGCGGTTAGCCAATCTGTTCCCGTGACGGACTTGACGCGCAAGGGCGGGGATGACCGGAACGTCACGATCTACTTCATGTTTCTGGACCGTAAAAGTGCGGATAAACTGGACACTGGCGATGGCCTCTCCAAGATGTTGCGAAACCGTAAGGTGCGGATGTTGTTATATATTTGGGGTGGGGAGGGGGATGGAACCGTGCATCCCAGCCCGTATTTCAAGGGGCGTGGTTTTTACACGATATTGCGGGATTCAGGCACGGGTTCGGCGCGCGAAAACATTGATTTAGTGGCCGATTACACCCGCATTTTCGGCGAAGCACCGGAGGCGTTGGTGGGCATTGCTATTTCATCCGACAGCGACGATACGGACAGCTCGGTGCGGGCCGAGATCAGCGAAATGGTGTTGGAATAACGCGTTAACCTTTGGGGTTTTCGGGCTAAATCCCGTGTGCACAACACGTACACAACCCGTACACAACGCGTATGTACGTTTTTGCGCACAACCGCGTTAACCTTTACCGATTTCGAGACCCGTAGGGTGGGATTCACCCCACCGATTTTTGGCACATGGCGGGGTGAACCCCGCCCTACATTTTCGACCCGTAGGGTGTGCGGTCCCCGCGCACCATTTTGCGATTGAGGGCGGAGTGGTGGGTGGAATCACGCACCCTACAATAGCCGCATTTTTAATTACCGCTAAAGGTGGCTAAAACAACACGCATAAATAAATCAAAGCTGGGAATTAGAAGTAGAAGATAGCCAGTTGTAGCAAAAACTAAAAACGCAATCAGCGATTTCCGCTTTATTGAAGTTTCAAGATTATAAGTTTGGGTTAGAATAGTGCGCAATAAATCTTCGTGCGTCTTTTTTGCTGCCGAAAAACTGACTGTTTGGATGCGTTTGCTCTCTCTGGTACTTAAATTTTCTTTTGGTCCACCAATAGTCCATCGCGCGTCGTTTAAAAATGCAGCCCACTGCTTAGAAAAGGGCGCGAGCTCAGGACTGTTCCCTTGATTTTGATAAAGAGTAACAAATTGACCAATCGTAAAATATGTTAGCGCGTGATCCATATACTCAGGTAAATTCCGGCCCTGTGATAAAATCCTTGGCCGTAGAATTCTATGCATAAATGTGTTTATTGCGACGATTACCAGTCCAAAATATACAAACTTTAATCGAGCAGAATCCGACAATAATAATTTAGTTTCTAGTGGTGAAGTTAAATTCTTAAAGTTAACGTTTCCAACAACATAATCGTTAAAGAGGATCAAGTATCCAAATACAGGTATAAGGATAGCAGACCTAGAAAACTTGTTGTTTAAGTATGGTTCGACGTAATCCCAAGTCAACCTGGAACAAAAAACTTGAACTTTCTTGGCGGCTAATTTACACATCCAACTCCTCCACAAACCGCGCATTCTCCTGAATGTACTGGAACCGCAGCTCCGGTTTTTTCCCCATTAGCCGTTCCACCAGATCGCCGGTTTCGCCGGGTTCGTCCTCGTCTATGGTGACGCGGATCAGGGTGCGGGTGGCTGGGTCCATGGTGGTTTCTTTGAGTTGGGAGGGGTTCATCTCGCCCAGACCTTTGAAGCGGGAGACGTCGATTTTGCCGCGCCCGCCGAGGCCTTTTTCCATGTACATGTCTTTTTCCGCCTCGTCCGAGCAGTAGACGGATTTGGGGCCTTGGGTCAGGCGGTAAAGCGGGGGGGCGGCGAGGAATAGGTGGCCTTTGTCGATCAGCGGGCGCATTTGGGAAAAGAAAAATGTCATCAACAGGGCGGCGATGTGGGCGCCGTCAACGTCCGCATCGGTCATGATGATGATGCGTTCGTATCTAAGGTCGTTGACGTCGAATTTCAGGCCGGTTTGCACGCCCATGGCTTGGCAGAGGTCGTTGATTTCCTGATTGCTGGCCATCTTGTTGGAGGCCGCGCCCAGCACGTTGAGGATTTTGCCTTTGAGGGGCAGGATCGCTTGGGTTTTGCGGTTGCGGCCTTGTTTGGCTGAGCCGCCAGCGGAGTCTCCTTCGACGAGGAAAAGCTCGGTGTTATCGCGGTTCTTGGCGGAGCAATCGGAGAGTTTGCCGGGCAAGCGGAGTTTTTTGGTGGCCGATTTGCGCTGGGTTTCCTTTTCGGCGCGGCGTTTGAGGCGTTCATCTGCCCTTAACACTAAATAATCTAGGATGGCGCCAGCGGATTTCGAATCGCCCACCAGCCAGTTGTCGAAATGGTCGCGGATGGAGCTTTCGACAAGTTTGGCGGCCTCGACTGTGGCGAGGCGGTCTTTGGTTTGGCCGACGAATTCTGGCTCGCGGATGAAGACGGAGATCATGGCGCAGCCGCCTGTGGTCAGGTCGTCGCGGATGATGGTGGCGGCTTTTTTGTTGTTTACCAATTCGCCGTATGCGCGGATGCCTTTGAGGATGGCGGCCCAGAAACCTGCCTCGTGGGTGCCGCCTTCTGGCGTTGGGACGGTGTTACAGTAGGAGGATATGAAACCGTCGCGGGCTGGAGTCCAGTTGATGGCCCACTCGACTTTGCCGACTTTGTCGGGGCCGAAGCGATCAGAGAATTCGACGGTGCCGGCGAAGGGTTTGTCGGCGTAGGTGGAGTGGCCCTCCAGCGTTTCGTTAAGGTAATCGGACAGGCCGCCGGGGAAGTGGAAGGTGGCCTTTTCGGGGGTGTCGTCGCCGGTTTTGATGGTCTCGGGGGCGCATTTCCAGCGGATTTCGACGCCGGAGAAAAGGTAGGCTTTGGATTGCACCATTTTAAGCAGGCGAGCGGGTTTGAATTTTAGTTTGGGGCCGAAAATTTCGGCGTCGGGGTGGAAGGTGACCGATGTGCCGCGACGGTTTTGGGTGGGGCCGAGGTTTTCGACGCCGCCTTGTGGGATGCCGCGCGAGAAGGACTGGCGGAACAGCTGTTTGTTGCGGGCAACCTCGACGGTTACGAGGTCGGAAAGGGCGTTGACCACGGAGATGCCGACGCCGTGCAAGCCGCCCGATGTTTGATAGGCTTTGCCACCGAATTTACCGCCGGAGTGCAGCGTGCAAAGGATGACTTCGAGGGCGGATTTATCGGGGAACTTCGGGTGCGGGTCGATCGGGATGCCACGGCCATTATCGGTGATGGTGACGGAATAATCGGCGTGAAGCTCAACCTCGATCCGGTTGGCGTGGCCTGCGACGGCCTCGTCCATGGAATTGTCGAGGACTTCGGCGACGAGGTGGTGTAGCGCGCGCTCGTCCGTGCCGCCGATATACATGCCGGGGCGCATACGGACGGGTTCAAGGCCTTCAAGGACCTCGATCGAGGAGGCGTCGTAGTCACCGCTGGAGTCGTCGTTAAAAAGGTCGTCACTTGCCATGGGTTGTTCCCGATTCTGTTCTGCTCGTTATTTTTTCTACATTATGGCAGATCGGGAGGGGGAACGACAACATGTTGTGGTAAAAACAAAAAACGCCACGCATTTATGCATGGCGTTTCAATAATGATGTAGTGCTTAGATTACAGGCTTTTATGTAGGTTGTTTGTTATTGGAAACCAGTAAAACCAGAGCAATTGCAAGCAGTGGAATTAACCACATACCGGAGCCACCGCCCATCCTGACAGGCTCTTCAATCGCGACGACCTCAGGATAAACGTAAGTTACGACACCGGCGGTAGCTGTGCTAGCCGCGAGAACGCCAGCTAGGGCTACATTGAATACTTTGAACATTACTTCTCCATTTATTAAATAAAAACAATACTTAACATATAATTGGTGCGCGTAGTGTCAATCTGCAATTGACAAGGTGTGCGGAAAAATATCAGTCTGGTGTCGCAACCAGAGGGCGCTGAGCGCGGCACGCATATTTGCGGCAACCGCAGCGCTGGCCCCTTATGTGTATTGGGTTGCCGCATGTTTCGGGGGCTTATGCAGGAGTCCCTGATGAAGACGATTATTGAACCATTCCGTATCAAAGCGGTGGAGCCGATCCAC
>Ga0256839_1000832_pt1 | contig 39438 bp, 48 predicted proteins | sample 354166metaG_FD_185968 | JGI IMG/M metagenome (GOLD analysis project Ga0256839, IMG submission 185968) | Hydrothermal vent microbial communities from Mid Atlantic Ridge, Atlantic Ocean - 354-166 | ecosystem: Environmental > Aquatic > Marine > Hydrothermal vents | place: Atlantic Ocean: Mid...
CGCGGCCAGGGACGGCCGCGGAACGGCTCATGCACATGGAAGTGCATGACGATACGAAAAAATCGAAAATGGGTCGCGAAGCACCATAGCGCTGATCAATCCGCGCAGCGGATTGATCAGAGTTTCCGGCCGCAATGCAGCTTGAGACAGAGTCGCCCATGGGAACGGCGGACAGCCGAATTTTCCTGCACAGGGTGCGACAATCGGGGCCGGGCGCCAAGGAGCCGTCCGATGCCCCAGCAAGACCGGGAAGGCTGCTGGTCCACGACCACCGCCGTTGAGGCCCGGGAGGCCTCGGGCGGCGTGCTTGCTCGATCCGCCCGCCGACGCCCCCGGCGCCGTAGGGCCGGCCGGTAGCCGGCCCTACGGGCGGGCGCCCTCCGCCAGGGGCGCGGCCAGCGCGGGCCCGTCGCGCCGGGGATCGTTCACGGCGCTTCCGACCGGCCAGCCCTCCATGCGCTCCGGCGCGAGCGGCCGGAGCAGCGCCCGCAGCCGCCCCGCCTCCCCCGGCCCGCCTTCCAGCCACCGGGCCATCGCCTCCGGCTCCGCAAGGATCACGGGCATGCGTGCGTGCACGGGCCGCACGAGGCCGTTGGCCTCGGTGGTCAGGATGGCGCAGGTCTCGACGACGGTGCCGTCCGGCCCCTCCCGGCGTGCCCACAACCCCGCGAAGGCGAAGGGAGCGCCGCCGCGCAGGCGGAACAGCCACGGCCTCCGGGCGCCGGCGGGGCCACGGACCCACTCGTAGAAGCCGTCCGCCGCCACGAGGCAGCGGCGCCGGCGGAAGGCCTCGCGGAAGGCCGGCCGCACGGCCACCGTCTCGGCGCGGGCGTTGATGAGGCCCCTGCCTCCGGGCGCCCGGGCCCACGGCGGCACCAGCCCCCAGCGCAGCGCCACGAGCTCGAGCACCCCGTCCCGCCGGCGGCGGGCCGCCAGCACGGGCTGCGAAGGGGACACGTTCCAGCTCGGCGGCAGCGCGGCCACCGGCTCCGCCCCGAGCAGGTCCGCCCAGGCCTGAGCCGGCCGTGATCGCACAAAGCGTCCGCACATGGGATCATTATCACCCCTGTCCCGGCCGCCTCGCCTGCGCTAAGGTGGACGGCATGAGCGAGCCCGCGCCCTGCCCCTGGATCGCCGAGGCCACGCCCGAGACCTTCGGGACGCTGGTGCTCGGCAACTCCCGCAAGGGCCCGGTGCTGGTGAACTTCTGGGCCCGCTACGCGGGACCCTGCCTGCGCCTGTGGCCCGTGCTGGAACGGCTCGCCCGCGACTACGGCGGCCGCTTCCTGCTCGTCAACCTCGACTGCGAGCGCCACCGCGCCTTCGCGCGCGAGCTGGGCGTCACCAGCCTGCCCCTGGTGCGCCTCTACCGCGACGGCGTGGTGCGCGAGAGCGTGCACGGCTACGACAGCGAGCAGGCCTTCCGGCGCCTGCTCGACCGCTACGTGGCCCGTCCCTCGGACCGCGCCGCGGCGCTGGCGCTCGCCCGGCTGGAGGCGGGCGAGGTGGAGGCGGCGCTGGCCGAGCTGCGGGCCGCGGTCGAGGCCGACCCGGACAATCCGCGCCTGCCCGCGGCCTACGTCAAGGCCCTCATCCGCGCGGGACACCCCCGCGAGGCGGCCGCGTGGGTGGCGGGGCTGCCCCGGAGCCTGCGCGAGCGCGAGGACCTGGACACCCTCCGGGGGCATGCGGCCTTCCTCGCGGCCGCGGCCGAGGCCCCGGACGAGGCCGACCTGCGCCAGGCCATCGAGACCGAGCCCGAGGCCGTCGCGCCGCGTTTCCGGCTCGCCGCCGTGCTGCTCAAGGCCGACCGCGTCGACGAGGCCCTCGAGCTCCTGCTCGATACCCTGCGCACGTGCGGCGACACGCCGGAGCACGACGTGCTCCGGGGGCTCGTCACGCTCTTCCGGATGCTGGGGGCCGACGACCCGCGGGTGCGACGCCTGCGCCCGCGGGTCGCCGAGCTGCTGCGCTGAGTGCCGCGCCCGCCGGAAGCCTGCGCGCCGAACCCCTGGCCGCATCCTGCCCTCTCAACCTTTGGCCGTAAGGGCCGATCCCATCGGTGAGGAACGAGCATTACGGCAAGGCCAATGGAAACCGCGCTGTACTCCCCCGCGGACGAGGCACGGCTCGCAGCCTGGACGGAGGCCCTGAGCGAGGCGGACATGCCCGTCCTCGCCCGCACCGCCCGCGACGTGGGCACGGTCACGGGCCGCGAGGAGGCCTCGGCCGCCGAGCTCGCAGCCGTGGTGCTGCGCGACGCTGCCCTCACGGCGCGCGTGCTGCGGGTGGCCAACAGCAGCTACTACAACCCCGCGGGGCTCCCCATCAGCACCGTGAGCCGGGCGGTGATCGTGCTCGGCTTCGACACCGTGCGCAGCATCTGCATCTCGTGCGCGGTGGTGGAGGCCCTGGCGGCAGGGTTGCCACGCCAGCGGGTCACCGAGGAGCTCGCCCGCGCCGTGCATGCGGCGGTGCAGGCCAAGGCCTTCGAGGAGGCCCGCGGCGGCGGGCGGGGCGAGGAGGTCTTCATCGCGGCGCTCCTGCACCGGCTGGGCCCCATGGTCTTCTGGTGGCGCGGCGGCGCGGAGGCGGAAGCTCTGGAGCGGGCCCTGGCCGAGGCCGGCCCGACGGCCGATCCCAGGGGGGTCGAGCGCGAGGTGCTGGGATTCAGCCTCGACCGGCTCACCCGCGCCCTGGGGCGAAGCTGGCGCCTCGGAGCGCTGGTGGAGGCGGCCCTGGACTCCGCCACCCAGGACCCGGCCGCCCGCCTCGCCGCCCAGGGACATGCGCTGGTCGAGGCCCTCGCCCACGGCTGGGAATCGCCCCAGGCCCAGGCCGCCCTGCGCGCCATCGCCCGCACGGCAGGCCTCGACTTCGAGCACGTGGTGCGCCTGGCGCGCGAGGGCGTGCGGCGCGCCGAGGAGACCGCACGCGCCCTCTGCGGCACCGACCTGCCCATGCCCGGAGCCGCGGTCCCTGGCGGCCCCGCGCAGGCGCCCGACATCGCCCAGGGCGAAGGCCGGGATGGCCCGGAGGTGGAGGCCACCGCCTTTCCCGAGCCCGACCCCGCCCTGCAGCTTCGCATCCTGCGCGAGCTGGCCGCCCTGCTCGACGAGCGGCCCAACGTGGTGCTGATGCTGGAGATGGTGCTGGAGGGCATCCACCGGGGCGTGGGCATGGACCGCGCGCTGTTCGCCCTCCTCACCCCCGACCGGCGCCTGCTGCGGAGCAAGCACTGCCTCGGCGTCGATGCCGAGACCCTGCGGCACGCCTTCCGCTTCCCCCTCGCACGCCCCAACGTGGTGGTGGAGACGCTAGAGGCCGAGACGGCCCGTCTCGTGGATCCGGCCGCCGATCCTGCGCTCGCCCGGGGCATCACCCCGGAGGTCATCGCCGCCGTGGGGACGGGCCCCTTCTGCCTCATGCCCCTGCGCGTCGGGCGCCGGCCCATCGGCCTGCTCTACGCCGACCGGCGCCCCAGCGGCCGTCCGCTGGACGAGGAGTCCTTCGCCGCCTTCCGTCAGTTCGGGCAGCAGGCGAACCTGGGGCTGGCCGCCCTGGAGCTGAGGCGCCGGCCCGGGTGACGCCCTCCGGTCTCCCGCCCCCCGCCTCCCCTCGGCTCCCGCCTCCCGCCCTCTCGAAACTCACCCTTCACGGCACCTTATCCTTCCCTCACCCCATCCCGGAGGAGGGCGGGGAGGGGGAATGCGCGGGCAAAGCGCATGGAAGGTCTGAAAAATCTTGATTTTTCAGGGCTTCCCCGCGGCCAGGGACGGGCGCGGGACGGTCCATGCACAGGGAAGTGCATGACGACTCAAGGAAAATCAGAATGGACCGCGAAGCACTATCGCGCTGATCAATCCGCGCAGCGGATTGATCAGCGTTTCCGGCAGAAGAAGAGTCATTGAAAGGGCGCGCCGGTGGCCGCATCATCCCTGCAGGCGCCCCTTCGAGGAGCATGCCGCCATGGCCGATCAGCGCATGGAGCCGGGGCCGGGCGACGCCCTGGTGATCGTGGACGTGCAGAACGACTTCCTGCCGGGCGGGGCCCTGGCCGTGCCCCACGGCGACGAGGTCGTCCCGGTGCTCAACCGCTGGATCGAGCGCTTCACCGCCCGTGGGCTTCCGGTGATCGCCACCCGCGACTGGCACCCGCCGGACCACTGCTCCTTCCAGGCCCGGGGCGGGCCGTGGCCCCCGCACTGCGTGGCAGGCACCGAGGGAGCCGCCTTCGCCCCCGGGCTGCGGCTGCCGCCCGACGCCCTCGTCATCTCCAAGGCCACGGAGCCCGACCGCGAGGCCTATTCGGGCTTCGAGGGCACGGCACTGGCCGAGCGCCTGCGGGCGCTCGGCGCGCGGCGCCTGTTCGTGGGGGGGCTGGCCACCGACTACTGCGTGCTCAGCACCGTGCGCGACGCCCGCCGCGAAGGCTTCGAGGTGGTCCTGATCGAGGACGGGGTGCGGGCGGTGGACGTGCGGCCCGGTGACGGAGAGCGGGCGCTGGAGGAGATGCGCCGCCTCGGGACCGCCCTCGTGCGCACGGAGCCTGCCGCCGCATGAGCCAGGCGCATGGCGAGGCGCTCCTCACCGACCTCTACCAGCTCACCATGCTCCAGAGCTATCTGGAGCATGGCTATACGGATACGGCCGTCTTCGAGTTCTTCGTCCGCAAGCTGCCGCGGACGCGCGCCTTCCTCCTGGCCGCGGGCCTGGAGCAGGCCCTCGACTACCTCGAGGGCCTGCGCTTCACCGGGCCCGAGCTCGAGTGGGTGCGGCGCTCGGGCCGCTTCTCGCGCGACTTCGCGGACTGGCTCGAAGGCTTCCGCTTCAGCGGCGAGGTGCACGCGCTGCCCGAAGGGACGGTCTTCTTCGCCGACGAGCCGGTGCTGCGGGTGACGGCCCCGCTCCCAGAGGCCCAGCTCGTGGAGAGCCGCCTCATCAACCTGCTCCATTTCCAGACCCTGATCGCCTCCAAGGCCGCGCGCTGCGTGCTGGCGGCCCGCGGGAGCCTCCTCGTGGACTTCGGCATGCGCCGTGCCCACGGCGCCGAGGCCGCGCTGCTGGCCGCGCGGGCCTGCTATCTCGCAGGCTTCGCCGGGACCGCCACCGTGCTCGCCGGCATGCGCTGGGGCATCCCGATCTACGGGACCATGGCTCATTCCTACATCGAGGCCCACGACGACGAGGCCGAGGCCTTCGAGCACTTCGCACGCAGCCACCCGGACAACGCCGTCCTCCTCATCGACACCTACGACACCGAGGCCGGCGCGCGGAAGGTGGTGCGGCTCGCGGAGCGCCTCGCCGCGGCCGGCATCCGCATCCGCGGCGTGCGCATCGACAGCGGCGACCTTGCCGCCCATGCCCGGCGCGTGCGCGCCATCCTCGACCAGGGGGGCCTGCGCGAGGCCATCATCTTCGCCAGCGGCAACCTCGACGAGCACGAGCTCGCCCGCCTGCTGGAGACCGGGGCCCCCATCGACGGCTTCGGTGTCGGCACGCGGCTCGACACCTCCGCCGATGTCCCCTACCTCGACTGCGCCTACAAGCTGATGGAGTACGCCGGCCGGGCGCGGCGCAAGCGCTCCGAGGGCAAGGCCACCTGGCCCGGACGCAAGCAGGTCTGGCGCGAGCGCGATGCCGAAGGCCGCATCGTGCGCGACGTGCTCACGGTCGAAGGCGACCCCCAGCCCGGCGAGGGGCTGCTGGTGCCCGTGATGCGCGACGGCCGCCGGCTGGCTCCGCCCGAGCCGCTGGAGGCCGTCCGCGCGCGCGCCCGGCGCGAGCTGGAGCGGCTGCCTCCCGCGCTGCGCCGCCTGGAGCCGGCCGAGACGCACTTCGCCTGCGAGATCGCCCCCGCGCTGCGCGCGCTGGCGGCCGAGGTGGACCGCGCGACGGGGGGCGGCTGAGCGGAACCTCAGCCCGCGCCGTTGCCCCCGCGGTCCGAGGAGGCCGGGGAGGGTGTCTCCTCGTCGTCCTCCTCGCCGGTGTAGCTCTCGTCGAATTCGATGCGGTTGCGCCCGAGGCGCTTGGCGCGGTAGAGGGCCGCGTCGGCACGCTCGACGAAGCCGCCCGGTGTCTCCCCGGGACGGTAGAGGGCCACGCCCGCCGAGAAGGTGGGCACCTTGAGCGTGCGGCCGTTGAAGCGGCAGTAGGTCTCGGCGGCGCGCTTCCTGACCTTGGCGAGCGCACGCAGCGCGCCTTCGCGGTCGGTGTTGGGCAGCAGCACCGCGAACTCCTCGCCGCCGTAGCGCGCCACCAGGTCGTGGTGGCGGAAGACGGATAGGATGTCGTTGGCGTAACAGCGCAGCACGGCGTCGCCGGCGGCATGGCCGTAGCGGTCGTTGATGCCCTTGAAGCCGTCGAGGTCGATCATGGCGAGCGAGAGCGAGGAGCCGTAGCGCTGCACGCGCCCCACCTCGTCCTCGAGCCGCCGCAGGAAGGCGCGCCGGTTGGGCAGGTGCGTGAGCTCGTCGGTGAGGCTGAGCACGCGGGCGCGGTGCAGCTCGTGGCCCAGCCGGCGGCTGTCGGTCTCCACCATCTGGAGATAGCGGTAGGTGTCGTCGAGCTTGCGCGCCAGCGCGTGGTGCGCGCGCAGCATCTTCTCGATCTCGCGCACCGCGCTCGCGCGCAGGCGCCCGAAGTCCTCGGCCGATCCGGCACGCTTGAGCTCGGAGAGCACCACCTCCAGCAGCACGCCGAACTCCTGGTTCTCGAGGATGGTCTCCTGCACCTGCAGCGCGAGCGTCTCCTGGAGCTTGCGCAGCTTGCGCACCTCTTCGGTGCGCCGCGGTGGAAGCCCTGCCAGAGGAAGCCCGGGAGGAGCGGCCTGAGGATCGCCCGGGCCCGAGGGGGCCGTCTGCCCCTCCTGGACTGGCGGGCCCGCCGCTTCGTCCGGACCGGTGACGCCAGCCGTCCCGCGGGTTTCCGTCACCCCGTACGCCTCCAGCAGGGGGGCGAGGGCCTTCCGGAAGGCGGCCTCGTCGATGCCGCCCTCGCGCCGCTCGAGCTCGCGCGCGTGGAGCTCGGCGTACTGGCGCAGGTGATCGAGCTCGGCCAGCGACAGCGGTGGCTGCAGGCGGCGCTGGATGAGCCTGACCTGCACATGCAGCGGCGAGCCCGGCTCAAGGTGCCGCAGAAAGGCCTCCAGCAGGAGATGGACGATGGCGGCGTAGGTGCGCTCGACCCGGAGGCGTTCGACGTCGGCGTCCTCGAGGATACGCTCGACCTGGCGGTAGATGACCATGCCCGCAGGGCTACGCTGCAGGGCCTCCAGCAGGCGAAGCGCCTTGCGCGCCCCGGCCCATTCCGGGCCGGGACGCAAGGGCTGATCCCCCCTGGACGCGCTTTCCCGTTCTCCCCCGCTGCTCATCGTCCCCTGGCGGTGCCGTCTGTCTGCGTGTCGTCGTGGCCTCCCTGTGTCCTGCGGCGCGGCGCCACTACGTCGGCCCGCCGGGCCGCGCCTCGGCGATACCGTTCATCCCGAACCTTACTCTCAACCGTTCGGGGGGACAATTTCGCTCAGAGGGCCACGATCCCTCGTCCCGGGCCATGGCATGTCGGCGGCCCCTGCTGGAAAGACCGCCGATACGCGTTCCAAGCTTATGAAAAGATGGTATTTTCTCGTGTGCGGGGAGGCCCGCCTGGGTAAGGAAGGCACCGCGGCAGGGGCGTTTTCCTACAGGCGGACGGGCGGATTTCTCACGAAGGGCGGCCTACGAGCGCGGGCCGCACGGGCGCTCAGGCGACACTGCGGCGCGCGCCGCGCCCCCTGGCCGCCGGGGCGACGATCCGGGCGAGCCGCCTCGTCCGGTCCGCCAGCGCCGCGTTCCCCAGGCCCAGGCGCCGGACGACGGCCTCCGGCACCCGTGCCCGCGGGCCCTCGCAGCCGGCGGCCCGGGCGATGAGCGCATCGGCGAGGGCGGCCAGCCCCACGTAGGGCCACGCCGCCTCCCCCACGTCGAGCTCGGGCCGGTGATGGGCGCAGGCCACCGCCACCAGCGGAGGGGGCGCCTGCCACTCGCGCAGCAGCCACCCGCCCAGACGCGCATGCCCGGTCTGGACCACCTGGCGGGCATCGCCCAGCGCCAGAAGGTGGCTCTCCAGCTCGGGGACGGGTGTTGCGGGATTGGCCGCGGCCATGCGGTTGAGCAGGTGGAACTCGGGCTGGAAGAGGTGTGCGAGCAGCCTCAGCCCGACGTCGCGCAGGAGGGCGGCGGCGACGAGCAGGCCCGGCGACAGCGGAGGCCGGAACCCGGGCTCGGCGGCCAGCGACAGGCACAGGGCCGCCGCCACCTCACCCTCGCGGTCCAGGGCCGCCGCCCCGAGGGGGCCGCCGGGCGGCACGCGCAGGGCACCCTCCGCCACCGTGGCGAAGGCCACGGCCACGACCCCGCCGGGGCCCAGCGGGCCGGCGGCCGCTGCGGCGACATCCCCGGGCCGCTCCCCTCCCAGCAGGGGAGAGGCGGCGATGGCCAGCACCCGTTCGGTGGCCCGTCCCGGCGGCACCAGCGCCGCCGCTTCCGCGGGGGTGAGCGTCTCCTCGTGCTCGAGCGCCGCGCGCAGCCGTGCGGCGGCCCGGGGCAGCGCGGGGAGCCGGTAGAGGCGCTCGATGCGGCCGCACAGCTCGGCCGCGGGCAGCAGGCGGGCCAGATCGCCTTCGTCCAGGCCATCCCGTCCTTCCCGGGGCGCCGGCCGGGCGATGCGCCCGACGAGGGCCCCGGCCTGCAGGCCCAGGAAGTCCGGGCCTGCCATGCGCACGTAACAGCCGTGCCGCCCACCCTCGAAGTGCACGGTGCCGCAGCGGGCCACGGCGGCGTCCACCACAACGCGCAGCCCGTAGGGCTCGCCGAGGGGGGGCACGCACCCCGGATCGCAGTCCGCGAACCGGCGCGCGGCGGCATCCAGCCCGGCGGGCTCCCAGCGCCGTCCCGTGAGCGCCTGCAGGGCGTCGAAATCGATGAGCTCGCCCGCCCGCACGACCGCGAGGCATTCCGCCCCCTGGCAGTCCGTGAGCAGCACGCCCCGGATCAGGGACGCCTCCGGAATGCCGGCCGAGCGGGCCTCGGCCTCGAGCCCGCCGCAGGCGGCGGTGCCAGGACGTCCGCAGGGCACACCCGTGACCAGGTCATAGGGGCGGCCCGCGGCGCGCAGCCGCCCGTCGATGGCCTTCGCCGGCAGGATCATCGCTTCGCTCCCCCATCCCAGGCCCGGTCCAGGGCCTTCTCCCGCTGCCTGCAGGCTAGCCCGCCGGCAGGGCGGGCGCCGTGGCGCCGGTCACACCTCGCGCGGCGGCGTGCGGCCGCAGGCCCGCTCAGTTGAGCTGCACCCGGATGCCCCAGGGCACCTCGGCGCCACCCTTGACCAGCCAGATCACCGGGTAGGGCGGCTCGCGCGCCGGGAATTCCCCCTGGGCGTCCGTGAAGTAGACGAGCACGTCGGGGCGCAGCCCCTCGCGCTCGACCCAGTCGAAGACCGGCCGGAAACGGGTCCCCCCACCGCCGCGCAGGCTCGCGGGCAGCGCAAGCGGCTCCCACGGCTCGTAGCGCCAGGGCCCCTCCGGGGCCAGGTCCCAGTCGCAGGCGAGCAGCGTGAGCCGCGCCCGGACCTGGCCCTTGATGGCGTCGAGCTCGGAGGCGAATGCGCGGATCTCCTCGTCCGTGATGGAGCCGCTGGTGTCCAGCGCCACCACCAGGTCCACCTCGTGGCCGCGCAGCGCCGGCAGGATCGCCTGACCCTCACGGCGCGAGGGCCGCATGTAGGTGTAGTCGTCGCGGGCACGGGCCACGAGGTAGCGCGCGAGCAGCGTGCGCCACGGCACCTGCGGGGCCAGCAGCCGGTCCACCATGCGCGCGAGCGCGCCGGCGAGCTTGCCCGCCTGCAGGGCCTGCTGGGCGGCGCCCGCGAGGTAGCGCCGCCAGCGCTCGGCCAGCGCCTCACGCTCCTGGGGGCTGAGCGGCTGGGGCTGGCCCGCAGGCCGGCGCCCCTGCCGGGCCTGCCGCTGCTCGGGCTGGGGTGCCTCCTGCGAAGCGGGTGCGGGGGCCTCCTGCCCGCCCTGGCGGCTGCCTTCATAGAGGTGCCGGTCGAAGGGCTCGTGCCCCTCGATCTGGTCGTCCTTGACCAGCGGATAGATCTCCTCGGCGCTCATGCCCTCGAAGTCCGGGATGATGAGCGCGCCGGGCGCCGGGCTCAGCCCCTCCTTGACGAGCAGCGGGTTGATGGCGAGGTCGCAGGCGAGGTCCCAGCGGTGCTTGACCCGGTGCTCGCGGCGGGCGAAATGGGACAGCGCGCAGTGCAGCGCCTCGTGGGCGAGCGCGAACTGGACCTGCTCCAGCGGGAGGCCGCGCACGTACTCCGGGTTGTAGTAGAGCGCGCGCGCGTCGGTGGCCACGGTGGGACACCACCGCGGATCGGCCTCCACCAGCGGCAGGCGCAGCACCAGCGCCCCCAGGAAGGGCTTCTCCAGGATGAGGCGCGTGCGCGCCGCGGCGAGCTTGGTCTGGACCCGGTCGTTCACCGCTGCACCCCGGGCACCGGGCCTCAGACGTCGTAGAGCATCACGTCCGCGACGAGCTGGGCCCACTCGGAGAACTCCGGCACCTCGAACAGCGCCTGGCCCACCGCGCGGTGCAGGTCCGAGACCAGCATCACGCCCATCTCCCGCTCCGGGAAACGTCCCGCGTAGGCGAGGATGCGGCCGAGCACACGCCGCCCCTCGGGGCCGGTGCCCGCCTCGATGCCACGGCGCACGAGGGCCGAGGCCACGGCGTACTGGAGGTCGATCTCCTCCGGCACCGCCACGTCCTCGCCGCGCAGGATGGCGTCGATGTCCGGCATCTTCTCCAGGTTCTCGAGGAAGGCCGCGAGCTCCACCCCCGCCGCCTGGCCCACGCAGGCCGCCAGCGCCCCCGGCAGGAGCCGGGGATCGTCGCCGAACTTGGCGAGCGCCCGATGGGCGAACTCCCAGGAGCGCGGCGATGGGAAGGCGATGGGGTTCTGGGCCGGGTCGAAGTCGAACAGCAGCTCGGGGCGGAAGCGCAGGAAGGCCACCAGCCGCTCGTCGATGCCGGCCCCATGCGCCCAGGCCACCCAGTCGTCCAGGTTGGGCTCCACGTCCAGATGGGCGAAGCGGTTGGCGAGCGGCGTGGGCATGGGATAGGTCACGCCCCGGTCGCCATGGCGGTTGCCGGCGGCGAAGATGGCCCAGCCCGGCGGCACCGTGTAGTCGCCCAGGCGCCGGTCGAGGATGAGCTGGTAGGCCGCGGCCGAGACCGCCGGCGGGGCGGAGGTGATCTCGTCCAGGAACAGGATGCCGCGCGGCCCGTGCCGGGCGGCGTCCGGCAGCATCGAGGGAATGGCCCACTCCACGCGGCCGTCCACCCGGAAGGGGATGCCGCGCAGGTCGCTGGGCTCGAGCTGCGAGAGGCGGATGTCCACCACGGGCACGCCGTGGGCCTCGGCCACCTGGGCCACGATCTGGCTCTTGCCCACGCCCGGCGGGCCCCACAGCATCACCGGCGTGTGGCGGCCGGCCTCGACGCTCTGGAACTCACGGTCGAGAAAGGCTCGCACCTGGGACGGTCGCATCGCTCGCTTCTCCTCCGTGCGTGCTCGTCGCCTCAGGCCCGGGGCGCCTCGCCGCCGCCCTCGCCCTGCCCTGCCTGCTGCTGGGCCTCCACCTCGCGGCGCACCTCGTCCATGTCCAGGGCCTTGGCCTGGGTGAGGATCTCCTCCAGGGCGGAGGCGGGCAGCGCCCCCGGCTGGGCGTAGAGGATGATCTGCTCGCGGAAGACCATCAGCGTGGGGATGGAACGGATCTGGAACCAGCCCGCGAGCTCGCGCTGCTCGTCCACGTTGACCTTCGCGAAGACCACGTCGGTGTGCTTCTCCGAGGCCGCCTCGAACACGGGGGCGAAGCTCTGGCAGGGCTGGCACCAGGAGGCCCAGAAGTCCACCACCACCATGTCGTTGCCGGATATGACCTCGTCGAAGTTCTCCTTCGTCAGCTCGACCGTCGCCATTGCGTCTCTTCCATCACGAAAAAAAAGGATTCTGCCGGAAGCCTCCGGACCGGGCAGCCCACCGTAGCACCACGGCCGGCGGGTGTCCAACCGGAGGCACCAGACCGGGGAGCGTCCTTCACAGCCGTGGGCGCCAGGCGCCGATGCCGGTCGCCGCCGCAGCGCCGGCATGGCACGCCTCTCACCGACCCCGCCGCGACCGGGCGAGGGTGGCGAGGGCGAGCAGCGCGGCGGCGGCGAGCAGGGCCGGGGCGTCGCCGAGGCGGACGTAGGGCGTGAGGCCCCCGTGCGGCGTGACCGTGGCGCGCACCACCGCGACCTCGAACTGAGGGGCGCGGGCCAGCACGCGCCCGTGCGGGCCGATGACGGCCGTGATGCCCGTGTTGGTGGCCCGCAGCAGGGGCCGGCCCGTCTCCAGGGCCCGGAGCCGCGCGATCTGCAGGTGCTGGTGGGGCGCGAGCGAGTCGCCGAACCAGCCGTCGTTGCTCACGTTGACCAGCACCTGCGCGGCGGGCAGTGCGCTGCGCACCAGGGCCGGGAAGGCGATCTCGTAGCAGATGGTCGGGCCCAGCACGAGCCCGCCCGCCCGCAGGGGGGGCTGGCGCGCAGGGCCCGGGCTGAAGTCGGCATAGGGGACGTTGAGCAGGTTGGCCGCCGCCCCCAGCAGGCCGCGCAGCGGCAGGACCTCGCCGAAGGGCACCAGGTGGCGCTTGTGGTAGAGCTGTGCGGGCTGCCCCACGGCCAGGATGCTGTTGTGGTAGCGGCCCGAGGCCGGATCCATGTGCAGGATGCCGGTGACGAGCGCCGTGCCGGCCGGCGCCAGGCGCGCGGCGAGGCGGTCGAGATAGCCCTGCGCCTGGTGGGCGAAGGCGGGGATGGCGCTCTCGGGCCAGAGCACGAGCCGCACGCCCTGCTGGGCCAGCGTGAGCTCGCGGTAGAGGGCCAGCGTGGCGGCGCGCCGCTCCGGGCGCCACTTCTCCTGCTGGGCGACGTTGCCCTGCACCAGCGCCACCGGCACCGGCGCACCTGTCGGGCGGGTCCACTCGAGGCGCCCCAGCAGGGCGCCGCCCGCGAGCGCGGCGGCTGCGGCGAGCGCCGCCGGCAGGGCCCGCCGGCGCGGCGCGCCCGCGGCCCATGCGGCGAGCCCCGCGAGCCCGGCGCCGGCGAGCCCCATGCCGTGCTGGCCCGCCACAGGGGCGAGACCGGCGAGGGGGGATTCCACCAGCGCGTGGGCGAGCAGCAGCCACGGGAAGCCCGTCAGCAGCCAGCAACGCGCCCACTCCGCGAGCGCCCAACCGGCCGGCAGCCACAGGAGCAGCCGCCACGCCCCGGGCGGGGCCAGCCGCGCCGCGCCCCAGGCGAGCAGCGCCGGGAAGAGCGCCAGCGCGGCCACGAAGAGCGCGGTGAGCACGGCGGCCAGCGCCGCCGGGGCGCGGCCGTAGTCGTGCAGGCTCACGTAGACCCACGAGACCCCCACGCCGAAGGCGCCGAGGCCGAAGAGCCAGCCCAGCGCCAGCGCCCGGCGCGCAGGCAGCGGGCCCCCCACCAGGGTGAACAGGACCGCCGGGGACGCGATGGCGAGCAGCCACCACCCGAAGGGGGCGAAGCCGAGGGGATAGGCGGCGCCGGCGAGCGCGGCGAGGACGGGGGCGCGCCACGGGCGGGCCGCGGCCCCGGCCGGGCCCGCCATGCTCAGCCGGCGTCGGCGGCGCTGGGCGCCGCCTCGCGCTCGGGGGCGCAGATGCGATCCACCCGCAGCAGGTGCACACGGCGGTTGTCGGCGCGCAGCACGGTGAAGCGCAGCCCCTCCAGGGTGATGCTCTCGCCGCGCCTGGGCAGGTGGCCCATGGCGTGCACCACCAGGCCGCCGATGGTGTCGAAGTCCTCGTCGCTGAAGGCGGTGCCGAAATAGGCGTTGAAGTCCTCGATGGGGGTGAGCGCCTTGACCGTGTACTGGGTCTCGGTGCGCTTGCGGATGAGACCGCCCTCGGTGACGTCGTGCTCGTCGTCGATCTCGCCCACGATCTGCTCGAGCACGTCCTCGATGGTGACCAGCCCCGCCACGCCGCCGTACTCGTCCACCACGATGGCCATATGGTTGCGGCTCGCGCGGAACTCCTTGAGCAGCACGTTGAGGCGCTTGCTCTCCGGGATGAACACCGGCGGGCGCATCACGTCACGCACGTCGAAGCCGGCGAAGCCCTCGCCGCAGTAGCGCAGCAGGTCCTTGGCGAGCACGATGCCCACCACGTCGTCGCGGTCCTCGCCGATGACGGGGAAGCGCGAGTGGCCGGAGGCGGTGATGGTGCGGACCCATTCCTCCGGCGGACGGTCGCGCTCGACCACCACCATGTGGGCGCGCGGGACCATGATGTCGCGCACCTGCATCTCCGAGACCTGGAGCACGCCCTCGATCATGGCGAGGGCGTCGGCATCGAGCAGGTCGCGGCGCTGGGCCTCGCGCAGGAGGGTGAGGAGCTGTTCGCGGTCCTGGGGCTCGCGCAGGAGGAGCTGGCCCAGCCGCTCCAGCCAGGAGCGGTGCGGTCCGCCGTTGCCGTCGCTACTTCGGTCCTCGCTCATGGGATCGTCCCGCCTCCTCTGCGTAGGGATCGGGAAAGCCGAGGCGTGCCAGGATGCGCCGCTCCAGGCCCTCCATGACGCACGCCTCGTCCTCGGTCCGGTGATCGTGGCCCAGCAGGTGCAGCACACCGTGCACCACCATGTGCGCCCAGTGGGCCCGCGGATCCTTGCCCTGGGCGCGCGCCTCGCGCGCCACCACCGGCGCGCAGATGACGATGTCGCCCAGCGGGGCGTCGCGCACGCCCGGCGGCGGGTCGTAGGGGAAGGAGAGCACGTTGGTGGCCCGATCCTTCCCGCGCCAGGCGCGGTTGAGGGCGCGTCCCTCGGCCTCGTCCACCACCCGAACCGTCACCTCGCCGCGGGCGCGCGGGGCAGAACCGAGCGCCGCCTCGGCCCAGCGCCGCAGGCTCCGGGCGGCGGGGACCCCCCGCCGCGGCGCGGCGTATTGCACGCTCACGCGGACGCTCACCTCCGCTCCGGCTCCTCGCCGCGCGCCGCGCCCCGGCGCTCGTGCGCCTCGTAAGCCGTGACGATGCGCTGCACCAGCGGGTGGCGCACCACGTCGCGGGCGTTGAAGAAGGTGAAGCTGATGCCCTGGATGCCGCGCAGCACCTCGATCACGTGGCGCAGGCCGGACTCGCGTCCGCGCGGCAGATCCACCTGCGTGACGTCGCCCGTGATGACCGCCGTGGAGCCGAAGCCGATGCGCGTCAGGAACATCTTCATCTGCTCCACGGTGGTGTTCTGCGCCTCGTCGAGGATGATGAAGGCGTCGTTGAGCGTGCGCCCGCGCATGTAGGCGAGCGGCGCGATCTCGATCACGTTGCGCTCGAGCAGCCGCGCCACGCGCTCGAAGCCCAGCATCTCGTAGAGGGCGTCGTAGAGGGGACGCAGGTAGGGGTCCACCTTCTGCGCGAGATCCCCCGGCAGGAAGCCGAGGCGCTCGCCCGCCTCCACGGCCGGGCGCACCAGCACCAGCCGCTGCACGCGCTCGCGCTCGAGCGCCTCCACCGCGCAGGCCACGGCGAGGTAGGTCTTGCCGGTTCCGGCGGGCCCGATGCCGAAGTTCACGTCGTGGGTCAGGATGGCGCGCAGGTAGCGCTGCTGGTTGGGCCCGCGCCCGCGCACCAGGCCACGCCGAGTGCGGATCACCACCTCCTCGCCCGCCGCCTCGGCCTCCTCGGCGAGCAGCGCCTCCACGCCGGACTCCTGCAGGTAGAGGTGCACGCGCGCGGGCGTGAGCGCCTCGTGGGCGGCGGCGTCGTAGAGGCCGCGCAGGAGGCGTCCCGCGGCCTCCACCGAACGTGCCTCGCCGATGACGCGGAAGCGGTTGCCGCGGTTGCTGATCTCCACGCCCAGGCGCCGCTCGAGCTGGCGCAGGTGCTCGTCGAACTGGCCGCAGAGGTTGGCGAGCCTGCGGTTGTCCGCCGGCTCGAGCACCAGGTCCACCGAGCGCGGGGAGCCGCCGGCGGGAGGGGGCCTTTCCTCGCGCGTGGCGTCCATCAGGCTGTGCCGCCTCCCGCGCCCGCGGCGACGGCGTCCGCGGCCTGCCGGGGCGAGGCACCCCCCGCGCCGTCGGCCTCGCCCGGGGCGAGCCCCACCAGCTCGCCCCGCAGGGAATGGGGCTGGGCGTCGGTGATGCGCACCTCGACGAAGCGGCCGACGAGGCCGGGATCGCCGGGGAAGTTCACCACGCGGTTGTTCGGGGTGCGCCCGGCCAGCTCCCGCGGGTCGCGCCGCGAGGGGCCCTCGACCAGCACGGTCTGCACGCTGCCCACCATGCGCCGGCTGATCCGGTGGCCCTGGCGCTCCAGCAGGGCCTGCAGACGCTGGAGCCTCGCCTTCTTCACCGCGGGCGGGAGGGGGTCGTCCATCTCCGCCGCGGGCGTGCCCGGGCGTGGGCTGTAGACGAAGCTGAAGGAATAGTCGAAGCCGATCTCCTCCACCAGCGCCAGCGTCGCCTCGAAGTCCTCCTCGGTCTCGCCGGGGAAGCCCACGATGAAATCGGACGAGATCGTGATGTCGGGGCGGGCCTCCCGCAGCCGGCGGATCACCTCGCGGTACTCGTCCACGGTGTGGCCCCGCTTCATGCGCGCCAGCACCCGGTCGGAGCCGCTCTGCACCGGCAGGTGCAGGTGCGGGACCAGCTCGGGCACCGTCGCGTGCACCTCGATCAGGCCGTCGGTCATCTCCAGCGGGTGGGAGGTGGTGTAGCGCACGCGCCCGATGCCGTCGATGGCGGCCACGTAGGCGATGAGCGTGGCGAGGTCGGCGGTGTCGCCGTCGGCGGTGGGCCCGCGGTAGGCGTTGACGTTCTGGCCGAGGAGCGTGACCTCGCGCACCCCGCGCTCGGCCAGCGCCGCCACTTCCGCGAGCACGTCCTCGAAGGGGCGGCTCACCTCCTCGCCGCGGGTGTAGGGCACCACGCAGAAGCTGCAGTACTTGCTGCAGCCCTCCATGACGGAGACGAAGGCGGTGGGGCCGTCGGGGCGCGGCTCCGGCAGGTGGTCGAACTTCTCCACCTCCGGGAAGGAGACGTCCACCACCGGGCGGCGCTCGGCCTCGAGCCGGCGCAGCATGGCGGGGAGCCGGTGCAGGGTCTGGGGGCCGAAGACCAGGTCCACGTAGGGGGCACGGCGCAGGATGGCCTCGCCCTCCTGGCTCGCCACGCACCCGCCCACACCGATCACCACCTCCGGGCGCCCGGCCTTGAAGGCCTTCCACTGCCCGAGCTGGGAGAAGACCTTCTCCTGGGCCTTCTCGCGCACCGAGCAGGTGTTGAGGAGCAGCACGTCGGCCTCCTCGGGCCGGTCGGTCAGCTCCAGGCCGTGCGCGGCCGCCAGCACGTCCGCCATGCGGGCGGAGTCGTACTCGTTCATCTGGCAGCCGAAGGTGCGGATGTAGAGCTTGCGCCCCATGCACGTCCGGGCCGGCGCACGCAGCGCCCACCCCTGCTACGAAGCTACTACAGGGCCGGGCGGCCTTCCAGCCCGCCCGTCAGAAGGGAATGTCGTCATCGAGGTCGTCGGCGGGGGCCGCCGTGCCGGCCTTGGCCGGGGCCGCGGCAGCCGCCGGTGCCGGCTCGGCGGGGGCGGATGCGCGGCTGTCGAGCATCTGCATGTCGTTGGCCACGATCTCGGTGGTGTAGCGGTCCTGGCCGTCCTGCCCCTGCCACTTGCGGGTCTGGAGGCGCCCCTCCACGTACACCCGCGAGCCCTTGCGCAGGTACTCGGCGGCGATCTCGGCCAGCCGCCCGAAGAAGACCACGCGGTGCCACTCGGTGCGCTCCTGGCGCTCGCCGGTCTGGCGGTCCTGCCAGGTCTCGGTGGTGGCGATGCGGACGTTGGTGATGGCCCGCCCGTCCGGGGTGTAGCGGGTCTCCGGGTCCGCGCCCAGGTTGCCGATCAGGATGACCTTGTTGACGCCGCGTGCCATGTCGCCTCCTCCGTCTTTCCCTGGAACGCGCATGCGCGCTCCCTGCGTTCCGGGACAATGCTACGGCTTCCGGCCGGCCTGCGGAAGGGGCGGCAGCCGGCGCGGTCCCGGGATCGCGCAGGCATGCTGCCTGTGCTAGCATTGACAGCATGGCGACCCTGACCATCCGCAACGTGCCGGAGGAGGTGCGCGAGCGCCTGCGCCTGCGTGCCGCGCGGGCGGGCCGCAGCATGGAGGCCGAGGTGCGCGCCATCCTCGAGGCCGCCACCCTGGAGGAGGAGGCCCGTCTCGCTGCCGGCGCCCTCCAGGATTGGGTGGCGGGGCTTTACGGTGGCCGGCCGCCGCAGGGCGCCGCCGACGAGCTCATCGCCGAGCGCCGGCGCGCAGCCCGGGAGGAGGCCGGAGGCGCTTGATCGCGCTCGACGCCTCGGCGCTGCTCGCCTTCCTTTTCCGGGAGCCGGGCCACGAGGCCGTGGCCGACGTGCTCGAGCGGGCCTGCATCAGCACCGTCAACCTGGGCGAGGTGCTCGGCCGCTTCGCCCGCGACGGTCACGACCCTGTGCAGGTGCTGTCGCGCCTGCGCGCCAGCCCCCTGGAGATCGTGCCCTTCCTCGCCGAGCACGCGGCATTCTCTGCCGCGATCCTGCCCCGCACCCGGCACCTGGGTCTCGCCCTGGGCGATCGCGCCTGCCTCGCCCTGGCGCTGGCGCGCGGGATCCCGGCCTGGACCGCCGACCGCGCCTGGACGGCGCTCGACCTCGGCATCTCCGTCCATTGCATCCGGAAACTCTGATCAATCCGCTGCGCGGATTGATCAGCGCGATGGCGCTTCGCGGTCCATTTCGATTTTTCGTCCCATTGTCATGCACTTCCCTGTGCATGGGCCCTCCCGCGGCCGTCCCTGGCCGCGGGGAAGCCCTGAAAAATCAAGATCTTTCAGGGCTTCCATCCGCTGAGGAGATGCGCCGGGCCTCATGGGGAATCGCCGCCGGCGACCGCCCGCAGGGCCGCGCGGTCGAGGGCGGCGGGGTCCACCTTGAGGTAGGCCACGCCCTCCTCCGGCACCACCACGGCCTCGGCCACCCCCCGCACGGCGGTCAGCCGCATGGCGAGCCGGCGTGCCGCCTCCGGCCCGTCCACCGCGACCCGCACCACCTCGCTCGAAAGGTAGCGGGGCGCGCGCATGGTCCAGGCCACCAGGAACCACAGGGCCGCGAGCAGCGCCCCGGCGAGGAAGACCCCCTCCGGTCCCCAGTGGCGCTGGGCGAGCCCGCCCATGACGCCGCCCAGGAAGGCGCCGAAGAACTGGCTGCTGGAGAAGGCCCCCATGGCCGAGCCCTTGGCCTGGGGCGGGGCCATGCGCGAGACCAGCGAGGGGAGCGTGGCCTCCAGCATGTTGAAGGCGGCGAAGTAGACCACCAGCATCAGGCCCACGCCCAGCAGCCCTTCGCGGTATTCGGCGAGCCCCACCAGCGAGAGCGCCAGCACGAGCACGCTGCCCGTCAGCACCTGCCGCATGCGCCGTCCCCGCTCGGCCAGGATGACGAAGGGCACCATGAGGGCTACGGAGACGACGAGCACCACGGCGTAGAGGGCTGCATGCTGGTGGGTCGGGAGCCCGAGGCTGTCGCGCAGCTCGAGCGGCAGCGCCACAAAGACTGAGGTCTGGATGGCATGCAGGCACAGCACGCCGACGTCCAGGCGCAGGAGCTGGCCGTCGGCGAGCACGAGCCTGAGCTGCGCGGGCACCGGTTCTGCGTCGCGGTGCACGGTCGAGCGCACCGGCTGCGGCACCACCCACGCGAGCACCCCGATGCCCGCGAGCGCGAGCCCGGCCGTGAGCCAGAATATGCCGCGCACCCCGATCCAGGCCTCCAGCACGGGACCCGCCACCAGCGAGGCCATGAAGGCCGCGCCGATGGAGACCCCGATCATGGCCATGGCCTTGGTGCGGTGCTCCTCGCGGGTGAGGTCGGCGGCGAGCGCCATGACGGCGGCGGCGATGGCGCCGGCCCCCTGCAGGGCCCGGCCCAGGATCACGCCCCCCATGGAGTCGGCCAGCGCGGCCACCACGCTGCCGGCGGCGAACACCAGGAGCCCCCCCACGATCACGGGCTTGCGGCCGATATGGTCGGACAGCAGCCCGAAGGGGATCTGGAGCAGGGCCTGGGTGAGCCCGTAGGCCCCGATGGCCAGCCCCACGAGCTCCGGGCGGAAGCCCTCCAGGGTCTCGGCGTAGAGGGCGAAGACGGGCAGGATCAGGAACAGCCCCAGCATCCGCAGGGCGTAGATCGCCCCCAGGCCGAGGGCCGCCCGCCGCTCGACGGGCGTCATGCCGTCGTTGCCGCGCCCCTTTCCGCGCACCTGGAGCTCCTCTGCCGCGTGTCAGAAAAGGGCGCTATAGTAGAACGTTCGCCACCGGCCACCAAGACGATGGATCAGATCCGCATCCGCGGGGCGCGCACCCACACCCTGCGCGACATCGACCTGGACCTGCCCCGGGACCGGCTCATCGTGATCACCGGCCCCTCCGGGTCCGGGAAGAGCTCGCTCGCCTTCGACACCCTCTACGCCGAGGGCCAGCGGCGCTACGTGGAGTCGCTCTCCACCTATGCGCGCCAGTTCCTCTCGGTCATGGACAAGCCCGACGTGGACCACATCGAGGGGCTCTCGCCGGCCATCGCCATCGAGCAGCGCGCCGCGGCCCACAACCCCCGTTCCACCGTGGGCACGGTGACCGAGATCCACGACCACCTGCGCCTGCTCTACGCCCGCGCCGGCACGCCCCATTGCCCCACCCACGGCACCCCTCTCGAAGCCTACACGGTCAGCCAGATGGTGGACCGGGTGCTGGCGCTGCCCGAGGGCTCCCGCATCCTCGTGCTCGCCCCATTGGTCGCGGGCCGCCGCGGCGAGCATGCCGCGCTCCTGGAGCAGCTCCGGGGCCAGGGCTTCGTGCGCGTGCGCATCGACGGCACGGTCCACGAGCTCGACGAGCTCCCGCCCCTGGATCCGAAGCACCGCCACGAGATCGAGGCCGTGGTGGACCGGCTGCGGGTGCGGCCGCAAGCCGCGGCGCGGCTGGCCGAGTCCATCGAGACGGCCCTGCACCTCTCGGAAGGAACGGTGCGCGTGGCCTTCATGGACGAGCCCGAGCGCGAGCCGCTCCTCATGTCGGCCCGCTTCGCCTGCCCCGCATGCGGCTGGAGCGTGCCGGCGCTGGAGCCGCGGCTGTTCTCCTTCAACAACCCCGAGGGGGCCTGCCCGCGCTGCGGCGGTCTCGGCGTGGAGGAGTTCTTCGACCCGGACAAGGTCGTGGCGCACCCGGAGCTCAGCCTCGCCGGCGGGGCCGTGCGCGGCTGGGACCGGCGCAACGCCTGGTACTTCCAGATGCTGCGCTCGCTCGCCGAGCACTACGGCTTCGACGTCGAGGCCCCCTTCGAGCGCCTGCCCGAGCGCATCCGCCGGGTCATCCTCTACGGCAGCGGCGAGGAGGTCATCGCCTTCCGTTACCTCGACGACCGCGGCGGGCACATCAAGCGCCACCCGTTCGAGGGCGTCATCCCCAACCTGGAGCGGCGCTGGCGCGAGACCCAGTCCCAGACCGTGCGCGAGCAGCTCGCCCGCTACCGCTCGCAGCGCGCCTGCCCCGAGTGTGGCGGCGCGCGTCTCAACGAGGCCGCCCGCAGCGTGCGCATCGGCGGGCTCACCCTCCCGGGGCTCACGGCGCTGCCCATCGGCCGTGCGCTGGAGACGCTCGCGGCGCTGCGCCTGCCGGGTCGCCGCGGCGAAATCGCCGAGCGCATACTGGAGGAGGTGCGCCGCCGGCTCGGCTTCCTGGTGGACGTGGGCCTCGACTACCTCACGCTCGACCGCCCCACCGACACCCTCTCCGGCGGCGAGGCCCAGCGCATCCGGCTGGCCGGCCAGATCGGCGCCGGGCTGGTGGGGGTGATGTACGTGCTCGACGAGCCCTCCATCGGGCTGCACGCGCGCGACAACGCCCGCCTGCTGGAGACCCTGCGGCGGCTGCGCGACCAGGGCAACACCGTGATCGTGGTCGAGCACGACGAGGCGGCGATCCGCGCCGCCGACCATGTGGTGGACATGGGCCCGGGGGCAGGCATCCACGGCGGGCGGGTGGTGGCGCAGGGCACGCCCGGCGAGATCGCCGCCCATCCGGACTCCCTCACGGGCCAGTACCTCTCGGGCCGGCGCGCCATCCCGGTGCCCGCGCGCCGGCGCGCCCCGGAGCCTGCGCGGATGCTGCGCCTGCGCGGGGCGCGCGGCAACAACCTCAAGGGCATCGACGTGGAGTTCCCCCTGGGCCTCATCACCTGCGTCACGGGGGTCTCGGGCTCGGGCAAGTCCACCCTCGTGGTGGACACCCTCTACCGCCACTGCGCGCGCGTCCTCAACCGCGCGCGCGAGGCCGAGCCCGCGCCGGTGGAGGCCATCGAGGGGCTCGAGCACCTCGACCGCGTGATCGACATCGACCAGAGCCCCATCGGCCGCACCCCGCGCTCCAACCCCGCCACCTACACCGGCCTCTTCACCCTCATCCGCGACCTCTTCGCCGCCACGCCCGAGGCACGCGCGCGCGGCTACGGCCCGGGGCGCTTCAGCTTCAACGTGCGCGGCGGCCGCTGCGAGGCCTGCCAGGGCGAAGGCCTGGTGCGGGTGGAGATGCACTTCCTCCCGGACATGTACGTCACCTGCGACGTGTGCCAGGGGCGCCGCTACGAGCGGGAGACCCTGGAGGTGCGTTACAAGGGGCGCAACATCCACGAGGTGCTTGAGATGACGGTGGAGGAGGCGCTCGGCTTCTTCCACGCCGTCCCGGCACTCAGGCGCAAGCTCGAGATCCTGCAGGAGGTGGGCCTGGGCTACATTCGCCTCGGCCAGAGCGCCACCACGCTGTCCGGTGGCGAGGCCCAGCGTCTCAAGCTCGCCCGCGAGCTCGCCAAGCGCGACACCGGCCGCACCCTCTACATCCTCGACGAGCCCACCACGGGCCTGCACTTCGCCGACGTGGAGCAGCTCCTCGCCGTGCTCGCGCGACTGCGGGACCACGGCAACACCATCGTGGTCATCGAGCACAACCTGGAGGTGGTCAAGACCGCCGACTGGGTCATCGACCTCGGCCCGGAAGGGGGCGATTCCGGCGGCGAGCTGGTCGCCGCCGGCCCGCCCGAGGCCGTCGCCGCCTGCCCGAGCTCGCACACCGGCCGTTTCCTCGCCCCCCTGCTCGCGCGCGCCCGCGCCGCCGCGGCCGGCTAGCCGCGGCCGGCCAGCCCGGGAAAGGGCGCCGCATCCTTGCCGCAACGTCAGGCCGGCAGGGCCCCTGAGTCGAACGCCACGAGGAGGTGGACTCCCACGAAAACGAGAGAAAAGCCTGAAAATGGCTCGGAACTCTGATGGAAACTCTGATCAATCCGCCGCGCGGATTGATCAGCGCGAGGCGCTTCGCGGTCTATTCGATTTTTCTCCAAGTTGTCATGCACTTCCATGTGCATGAACCGACCCGCAGCCGTCCCTGGCCGCGGGGAAGGGCTGAAAAATCGCGATTCTTCAGCTCTTCCACGAGTAATTGCAACTGCCGCGAGGCGACACGCCGGCCCCACGACGTCCTCAGATCCGAGGCTTGCGGTGCTGGAAAACACCCAGCCCAACCAAACCCAACCCTAGCAGGGCGGCCATGGCCGGTTCCGGCACGCCGTGGACCGGTCCCGAGGGAGGCGTCCCAAGCGTGATCTGGTAATCATAGACTCCATCGGCACCAGGGCCACCGGAGGCGTAGGACCACACCTGCACGGTGTAATAGCCGGTGTTGGGAAGCGCGAAGCCGCTGAGTTGCGCGTCCCACCACGGACCCTCGTATCCGGGGAACTCGTCGATCTCATCGTCCGCCATGGCCAGGAAAGTGAGGCTCGCAGTATCGGTCCCCATACCGAAATAGAGGTAAAGCGCGGGATCCAGCGACGCCTCCAGACGATTGACCGTGAGCGTAATGATGTCGCCGGCATTCCCGTAGAACCACCAGAAATCGTCATTCGGGGATCCAGTTGGAGACGGCTCCGAAACCTGCCCGAAGAACGTGACGTCCTCGACCAGCTCTCCCTCGTAGGAAGCGATGGGCACTGCCGAGGCCGTCCCCGCAAACAGCATCGACGCCAACAGCAAGAGCCAGCCTTTTCCCATCTTCCCCTCCTTGCCTCGTCCAATACCCGACCTGCGGATAGCAAGCTCCACGCCAAACTACAAGTTATTGTTCATAAACATATTCTCTGCCCTTCTCCCTGCAAAACTTAAAAAAACTGCGACAGCCTTCGCGCATTCCTGGCGCCCGTCCGGCCCGGATGCGCGCCGCCCTTTCGATCGGCCTCCGCGCGTGCGCGGTCCGGCGTCGTTTGGACTGCGAAGGTGAAGGCCGGGCGCTCAGGGGAAGTGCACGCGGACGGGCGCACCCACGGCGAGCCCCAGGGCCTGGTCGGCGCGGCCCTGGTTGACGGCGATCTCGGCCAGCCCGTTGGCGTTCTCGTACCAGAAGGCCGCGCCCGGGGGGACGTCGCAGAAGGTCCGCGCCCGGGCCAGCAGCCGCCCGCCGGCCTCCAGCCGGGCATCGGGCGCGAGCCCGCCGGCCCGCAGGCCCGTCATGGCGTTGCCGTAGCGGTCCACGTAGATCACTTCGGCCAGGTCCTCGGGCCAGTCCGCGCCCACGTGGTCACCGGCCGCCCGGGGCGCGAGCGCCACGGCCTGCCCGGCGGCGAGCCGGGCCCCCACCGGGGCGAACAGGTCACGGCCGTGGAAGCTCGCCGAGAGGCGCCCGGGCCGCCAGGTGATGGTCCACCAGCGGGCCGTGCGCGCCCGGCGCGCCACCACGGCGAGCAGTCCGTTGTCCGGGCCCACGTAGCGGCGCCCGTCGGCCTCCAGGACGAGGGCGTCGCGCGCGCCGCCCACGCCCGGGTCCACCACCGCCACGCACACGCTCCCCTCCGGCAGCCACGGCGCGAGCGCGGCGAGCAGATAGGCCGCAGGCCGCGGGCGGAAGGGCGCGAGGTCGTGGCACAGGTCCACGACCTGCAGCCGCGGGTCCACCGCAGCGACGGCCGCGCGCATCTGCCCCACATAGGGCCCCTCGAGCCCGAAGTCGGTGTACAGGTAAAGGGCTCGGTCCGTCACGGTGCAGAACGTCCCAGCTTCCGTTCTCGCCGGCGGGAATCATAGCAGGGACGACAGACGGCCGGACGCGGGCCTGCCTGCACGGTCCGAAGGCCGCCCCCAGGGGGCGGAAACGGAAAAGGCGCCTTCCGGGGGGAAGGCGCCTTCTCCTGCCATCCCGGCCGTGAAGGCCGGAAGGTCGATCAAGGGGCTTCAGCGCCCACGCTGGCTGCGGCGCCGGCGCAGCCCAGCGAGCCCCAGGAGGCCCAGTCCCACGAGACCGAGCGAGGCGGGCTCGGGCACGGCGCCGGGCGGCGGCAGCACCGGCCTCCCGCCGACCCCCTTGAAGCCGAAGATGAAGGTGGCTGGCTCGCCCGTCACCTCGCCGCCGTTCGACTGCCCCAGCGAGAACAGCTCGATCCCTTCGGCGGCGATGGCGGCGAGCGCCTCCGACTCGCTCCCCGCGGCGCCGTAGAAGATCTCGAAAGTGAAGCTATCGCCGGCTGCCAGGTCACCGAACTCGAAGAGGAAGTAGGCCCCGTGGTCGGCCGGGCCGGAATCGGTGAAGTCCGTGTCCAGGGTGGAGAGATCGATCGGCGTGGTGGAAAGGCCCGTCAGGGGATTGGGCGACTCGAACCCGTCGTCGTGCGAGCGTAGGAGGTAGCTCGTGGTCCCCACCCCCTGTATGGTCACGAACTCGTTGAACTCCGTCGGAGGGATGTCCCAGTCCATGACGCGCACGTACCGCAGGGCGGTGAGGTCGTTGCTCGTCATGTTCTCGACCGTGACGATGGAGCGGAAGAGGTTGTCGGGCGCGTTGGGCGCGGGCGCAAAGTCATGGGTGACGGTGAGCCCCGGCATGGAGGTCAGGCTCACCACGGAGGTGGCCGAGGAGGGCCCGGAGGTGAAGCTGACGGGGCTCAGGTTGGAGTTGCCGAGGGCCTCATTGGCCCAGCCCGCCGTGGTGCCGTTGACGGAAATGCCCCAGCCCTCGCAGAGGCAGCCCGGCGCCGTGGCGTCGCGCCAGTCCGGCGCCGACGGGGTGCCGAAGTTGTAGGCGAGCCCGGTGGCGCTGGCGTTACTCGCGATGTTGCCCGTCGTGGTGTTCAGGCTGCCGAGGTCGTTGACGCCCAGCGCCACCGTGCCGGCAGGATTGATGATGATGGCCGCCGCCTGGACACCGCCCGTCGTCGCCAGGCCGAGCAGTGCGGCCGCCACCGTTCCCGTCGCGATCCGATTGATCTGCATTTTCGGTATCTCCTCCGTCGGGCCTAACAGCACCGCCCGTTCACCGCTTATGCCGTGTCGGCCTGAGGAGGACACGGCGTCCGATCAAGCATGGGCAATAGACGTGCCATATCTGCATCTATATGAATTCAAACTAAAAAACCAGACAGCCTGTCCCCGCCGGGGTTCGGCGGGCAAGGGACTGTAAAAATGTCCGACAGAAGACGCTCCCGCGTGGGAGGGGGGCGAACCCGGCCTGGAGCTGCCGGCAGCGGGATGGAACGAGGATGGAGGCACGCCGTCGGCCTGCTGAGACGGTAGCTGCCGGGTGACCGCCTCGCAGGACAGACCAGGGGCGGCTGTCCGTCGGGCGCCGTGAAGGCCATGGACGCAGGGGCCGGGCACTGGACCTGGCCCCTGCTCGCGAGGCGCGGCTTCGGTCCGCCTCAGCCTTCCGCCTCGGCCTCCTCGGGCTGCGGGCGGTCGACCAGCTCCACCAGCGCCATGGGCGCGGCGTCGCTCGGGCGGAAGCCCATCTTGAGGATGCGCGTGTAGCCGCCGGGGCGCTCACGGTAGCGCGGCCCGAGCTCCTCGAAGAGCTTGCGCACCGCCTCCTTGTCGCGCAGGCGCGCGAAGGCGAGCCGCCGCCGGGCCACGGTGTCCTCCTTGGCCAGCGTGATGAGCGGCTCGGCCACGCGCCGCAGCTCCTTGGCCTTGGGCAGCGTGGTGCGGATGCGCTCGTGGCGGAACAGCGCGGCCGCCATGTTGCGGAACATGGCGCGCCGGTGCGCGCTCGTGCGGTTCAGATGCCTGCCAGCCTTGCGGTGACGCATGCTCTCGCTCTCCTCCGGCGGCGCTTCAGGCCGAGGCCTTCTCCCTGCCGAGCTCCGGCGGCGGCCAGTTCTCCAGGCGCATGCCGAGCTGCAGCCCGTGGTTGGCCAGCACGTCCTTGATCTCCGTGAGCGACTTCTTGCCGAGGTTGGGCGTCTTGAGCAGATCCACCTCGGTCCACTGGATCAGGTCGCCCACGTAGTGGATGCCCTCCGCCTTGAGGCAGTTGGCCGAGCGCACGCTGAGTTCGAGGTCGTCGATGGGCCGCAGCAGAATGGGGTCGATCTCGGCCTCCTTGCGCTCGGCGGGCGCGGCCTCCTCCTTGCCCTCCAGCTCCACGAAGACCGAGAGCTGGTCCTGGAGGATGTGGGCCGCGCGCCGGATGGCCTCCTCGGGATCGATGGTGCCGTTGGTCTCGATGTCGATGACCAGCTTGTCCAGGTCGGTGCGCTGCTCCACGCGCGCGCTCTCGACGTTGTAGGCCACGCGCCGCACCGGGCTGAAGCTGGCATCCAGCTGGAGCCTGCCGATGGGGCGGTCCTCGCCGGCGGCGCGGCGGGCGGTGACCGGCTGGTAGCCGCGCCCGCGCGCGACCTTCAGGGTCATCCTGAGCTCGCCGCCCTTGTTCAGGTGGGCGATGACGTGGTCGGGGTTGACGATCTCCACGTCGTGGGTGAGCTCGATGTCGGCCGCGGTGACCACCCCCGGGCCCCTCTTGTGGAGCGTGAGCGTGGCCTCGTCACGGGTCTGCATGCGGATGGCGAGGCCCTTGAGGTTGAGGAGGATGTCGATCACGTCCTCCTGCACGCCCTCGATGGTCGTGTACTCGTGGAGCACACCCTCGATCTCGGCCTCCACCACGGCCGCGCCGGGCATGGAGGAGAGCAGGATGCGCCGCAGGGCATTGCCCAGGGTGTGGCCGAAGCCGCGCTCCAGCGGCTCCAGTGTGATGCGCGCGTGGCACGGATCCAGCACCTGGACCTGCACCGACTGCGGCTTGAGGAATTCGCTGACCGAGCCCTGCATAGCCGTTTCCCTCTGGGGTTACTTCGAGTAGAGCTCCACCACCAGGTGCTCGTTGATCTCGCTCGGCAGGTCCGAGCGCTCCGGCACCGCCTTGAACACGCCCTCCAGCTTGCCGGGGTCCACCTCGACCCAGGGGGCGATCAGGTCCTGCTGCTGCGCGAAGGCCAGCGCCGCCTGCACACGCGCGTGCTGGCGCGCCTTCTCCGCCACCGCGATCACGTCGTTGGGCCTGACCTGGTAGGAGGGGATGTTGACCTTCTTGCCGTTGACGAGGATGTGGTTGTGGCGCACCATCTGCCGCGCCTCGGCGCGGGAGCTGGCGAAGCCCATACGGTAGACCACGTTGTCCAGCCGGCACTCCAGGAGCTGAAGCAGGATCTCACCCGTGGAGCCGCGGCGGCGCGCCGCCTCCTGGTAGTAGCGACGGAACTGCCGCTCCAGCACCCCGTACATCCAGCGCAGCTTCTGCTTCTCGCGCAGCTGAAGCGCGTAGTCGGAGAGGCGCTGGCGGCGCTGGCCGTGCTGGCCCGGCGCGTAGGGGCGCTTCTCGATCGGGCACTTGGGCGTGTAGCACTTCTCGCCCTTGAGAAAGAGCTTGGTCCCCTGCCGGCGGCAGAGGCGGCACTTCGCTCCGGTGTACTTCGCCACAGCGTGCCTCCTGGCCTCAGACCCGCCGCTTCTTCGGCGGACGGCAGCCGTTGTGCGGGATGGGCGTCACGTCCGAGATGTTGGTGATGCGGAAGCCGACCGCGTGCAAGGCGCGCACCGCCGACTCGCGCCCGGGTCCCGGCCCCTTGACGCGCACCTCCAGGTTCTTGACGCCGTGCTCCTGGGCGGCCTTGCCGGCGCGCTCGGCCGCGACCTGGGCCGCGAAGGGCGTGCTCTTGCGCGAGCCCCGGAAGCCGGAGCTGCCCGCCGAGGCCCACACCAGGGTGTTGCCGGCCCGGTCGGTGATGGTCACGATGGTGTTGTTGAAGGTGGCGTGGATGTGCGCCACCCCGTCCGAGACGGTCTTCTTGATCTTCTTGCGGCTGCGGCTTGCCTTGGCCATGCTCTGCCCTGTCCGGTCCGTTCCTGCTCAGCGGCGCCCGCGGCCTCAGCGCCGGCCCACGGGGCGGCGCGGCCCCTTGCGGGTGCGCGCGTTGGTGCGGGTGCGCTGGCCGCGCACGGGCAGCCCCCGCCGGTGGCGCAGCCCCCGGTAGCAACCGAGGTCCATGAGGCGCTTGATGTTCATGGAAACCTCGCGGCGGAGGTCACCCTCCACCGTATACTTGCCGACCTCGGCGCGCAGGGCGTCGAGCTCGGCCTCGGTGAGGTCCTTGATCTTGACGTCGGGGCGCACCCCGGCCGCCGCGCAGATCTGGCGCGCGCGTGTCCGCCCGATGCCGTAGATGTAGGTCAGGGCGATGACCGCGTGCTTCTGCGCGGGGACGTTGACGCCAGCGATGCGGGCCATGTTCGGTCGCTCTCCTGAGTCGGTCCGCGGTAAACGGTTTATTCTACCGAGCCTGCTGCTCCGCGCAAGGCCAAGTCAGCCCTGGCGCTGCTTGTGGCGGGGGTCCTTGCAGATGACCCGCACCACGCCCTTGCGTCGGATGATCTTGCAATGGCGGCAGATACGCTTGACGGATGCCCGTACCTTCATGGTCCTGCCCTCCAGGGGGGTCAGCGGGGCGCGCCACGCGCGCCGTAGCTCTTGAGGTTCGCCTTCCTGATCAGGCTCTCGTACTGGTGCGACATCAGGTGCGCCTGCACCTGGGCCATGAAGTCCATCACCACCACCACCACGATCAGCAGCGAGGTGCCGCCGAAGTAGAAGGGCACGTTCCAGTACAGGATCAGGAACTCGGGCAGCAGGCAGACGGCGGTGACGTAGATGGCGCCGGCCAGCGTCAGCCGGGTCATGACCCCGTCGATGTAGCGTGCCGTCTGCTCGCCGGGGCGGATGCCGGGGATGAATGCCCCGCTCTTCTTGAGGTTGTCGGCGGTCTCGCGCGCGTTGAACACCAGCGCCGTGTAGAAGAAGCAGAAGAAGATGATGGCGATGGCGTAGATCATCACGTAGAGCGGCTGGCCCGGCGCGAGCGTCTGTGCCAGGTCCTGGAGCCAGCTCAGCTCCTCGCTCTGCCCGAACCAGCTCCCTAGGGTGGCCGGGAACAGGATGATGCTGGAGGCGAAGATGGGCGGGATCACGCCGGCCATGTTGAGCTTGAGCGGGAGGTAGCTCGACTGCTGGCCGTAGATGCGCCGGCCCTGCTGGCGCCGCGCGTAGTTCATGGGGATACGGCGCTGCCCGCGCTCGACAAAGACCACGAAGGCGGTCACCCCCAGCGCCAGCAGGAACAGGAACAGGATCTCGAAGGGGCCGAGCTCGCCGGTGCGCGCGAGCTCCAGCGTCCCGCCCACGGCCGAGGGCAGGCCCGCCACGATCCCGGCGAAGATGATGAGCGAGATGCCGTTGCCGATGCCGCGCTCGGTCACCTGCTCGCCCAGCCACATGAGGAACATGGTTCCCGTCACCAGCGTCACCGTGGTGGTGAAGACGAAGCCGGGGCCGGGATTGGGCACCACGGGCTGCCCGCCGAAATGCTGGCCCTGGAGCGCGATCGCCACGCCGATCGCCTGGAAGGTGGCGAGCGCCACCGTCCCGTAGCGGGTGTACTGGGTGATCTTGCGCCGCCCGGCCTCGCCCTCCTTCTTGAGCTGCTCGAGCTTCGGCACCACCACCGTCATGAGCTGCATGATGATGGAGGCCGAGATGTAGGGCATGATGCCGAGGGCGAAGATGGTGAAGCGCTCGAGCGCCCCGCCCGAGAACATGTTGAACATGTCGAGTATGGTGCCGCGCTGCTGCTCGAACAGCTGCGCCAGCACCGCCGAGTCTATGCCGGGCACCGGGATGTGGGCGCCGATGCGGAAGACCACCAGCGCGCCGAGCACGAACAGCAGCCGGCGCCTGAGATCGCCCAGGCGGGTGAGGTCCCCAAGGCCACCGGCCGCCGCAGCTGCTCCGGCACGCGCCATCGCCGCCTCAGTCCTCGACGCGCCCGCCGGCGGCCTCGATGGCCGCGCGCGCGCCCTTGGTCACGGCGAGCCCCTTGACCGTGACCGGCCGGGTGAGCTCGCCGCTGGCGATGATCTTGACCCGCTTGACCACCGAGGAGATGAGCCCGGCCTTGCGCAGGGCAGCGAGATCCACCACGTCGCCCTCCACCTTGGCGAGCTCGTGCAGGCGGATCTCGTCCCACTCGCGCGCCTTGCGCGAGCGGAAGCCCACCTTGGGCAGGCGCCGCTGCAGCGGCATCTGGCCGCCCTCGAAGCCCACCTTGTGGAAGCCGCCGGAGCGGGCCTTCTGGCCCTTCTGGCCGCGTCCGCAGGTCTTGCCGAGGCCCGAGCCCGGTCCGCGCCCGACGCGCTTGCGCGCAGGCCTGCTCCCGGGGGCGGGCTTGAGCGTGTTCAGCCTCATCATGCGTCCTCCACCTTGAGGAGGTACCGGACCTTGCGGATCATGCCCCGGTTCTCCGGGGTGTCGTCCACGAGCACGCTCTGGTGCATGCGCCGCAGCCCCAGCCCGCGCACGCAGGCCTTGTGGCTGGCCAGGCGCCCGTGGTAGCTCCGCACCAGCGTCACCTTGAGCTTCTTGGCCTCGGCCATGGCGCCTCCCTCAGCCCGTGATCTCTTCGAGCTTCTTGCCGCGCTTGGCGGCGATCTCCTCCGGCGAACGCATGGAGGCCAGGCCCTTCATGGTGGCGCGCACCACGTTGATGGGGTTGCGCGAGCCGATGGACTTGGCCAGCACGTCGCGCACGCCCAGCACCTCGAAGACCGCACGCATGGCGCCGCCGGCGATGATGCCGGTACCCTCGGAGGCCGGCTGCATGTAGACCTTGGAGGCGCCGTGCTCGGCCGTGATCGCGTAGTGCAGGGTGCGGCCCTCGCGCAGCGGGATCTCGCGCATGTTCCTGCGCGCCTTCTCCATCGCCTTCTGGATCGCCAGCGGCACCTCGCGCGCCTTGCCGTAGCCGAAGCCCACGCGCCCCTGGCCGTCGCCGACCACGGTGAGCGCCGTGAAGCCGAACCGCCGTCCGCCCTTGACCACCTTGGCCACGCGGTTGACGGCAATCAGCTTCTCCTGCAGGCCGTCGTTGCCGCTCTCGCCGTTCGCCATCGCTCGCTACCTCTCAGAACTCCAGGCCGGCCTCGCGCGCCGCCTCGGCCAGGGCCTTGACACGGCCGTGGTACTTGAAGCCGGAGCGGTCGAAGGCCACGCGCGTGATGCCCTTCTCCTTCGCACGCTCGGCGATGAGGCGCCCGACCACCGCCGCCGCCTCCTTGTTGCCGGTGCTCTCGAGCCCGGAGCGAACCTCCTTCTCGAGCGTGGAGGCCGCGGCCAGGGTCCGGCTGCCGTCCGGCGCGATGATCTGGGCGTAGATGTGCCGCGGCGTGCGGTGCACGCACAGCCGGTAAGCCCGCAGCTCGCGGATCTTCATCCGCGCCCGCCGCGCCCGGCGCAGTCTCGCAGCCTTCTTGTCGCGCATGTTGCGATGCCCTCGTCAGCGGCACGCGGCGCCCCGGGGCGTCCGCGTCACTTCTTCTTCGCTTCCTTCCGGATGATCTGCTCGTCGGCGTAGCGCACGCCCTTGCCCTTGTAGGGCTCGGGCGGCCGCAGCGCCCGGATGGAGGCGGCCACCTGGCCGACCTTCTGCTTGTCGATGCCCTTGATCAGGATCTCCGTCTGACTGGGCGTTTCGATGGTGATCCCCTCCGGGACCTCGAACTCCACCGGATGGGAGAAGCCCAGCGACAGGTTGAGCTTGCGCCCCTGCGCCTGGGCACGATAACCCACGCCCACCAGCTCGAGCTTCTTCTCGAAGCCCCGGCTCACCCCGGTGACCATGTTGTCGATCAGCGAGCGCATGGTGCCCGCGAGCGCCCAGGCACCGTTGCGCGGGGCAACGCGCACGGTGCCCTCCTCGAGCCGCACCTCCACGCTCTCGTGCACGTCGAGCTCGAGGGTCCCCTTGGGCCCCTTGACCGTGACGTGCTGGCCATCGAGGCGAACCTCGACCCCCTGCGGCACGCTCACCGGCTGCTTGGCGATTCTGGACATGATCTCCTTCCCGTCGTCAGGCGACGATGCAGAGCACCTCACCCCCGTGCCCGGCCTTGCGCGCGGCGCGGTCGCTCATCACGCCCTTGGAGGTCGAGACGATGGCGATCCCGTAGCCGCCGAGCACCTTGGGCAGCTCCTCGCGCCCGCGGTAGATGCGCAGGCCCGGCTTGCTCACCCGCTCGATGCGCTCGATCACGGGCTGGCCACGGTAGTACTTGAGACGGATGGCGAGCACGGGCTTGCCGTCCTCCTCCGTGACCTCGTAGCCCTCGATGTAGCCTTCCTCCTCCAGCACCTTGGCGATGGCGACCTTGATCCTGGAGGAGGGCATGCGCACCTCGGCCTTGCGCGCGGCCTGGCCGTTGCGGATGCGGGTCAGCATGTCGGCGATGGGATCGGTCATCATGGCCGCAGCCCTCTCACCAGCTCGCCTTGACCAGCCCGGGGATGTCCCCCCGCATGGCGGCCTCGCGCAGCTTGTTGCGCCCAAGTCCGAACTTGCGGTAGTAGCCGTGAGGCCTGCCGGTCAGCCGGCAGCGGTTGCGCAGCCGCACGGGGCTCGCGTTGCGCGGGATCTGCTGCAGCTTGCGGATCGCCTCCGCGCGTTGCTCGGGCGTGGAGTTCGGGTTCTTGATGATCGCCTTGAGCTCGGCGCGCTTGCGCGCGTAGCGCTGCACGAGGCGCTGGCGCTTGAGCTCTCGCTGGATGACGGAAACCTTGGCCATATCTCACCTCGTCCCGTTCAGCCGCGGAACGGAAAGTCGAAAGCCTCCAGCAGGGCGCGCGCCTCCTCGTCGGTGCGCGCCGTGGTCGTGATGGTGATGTCCAGCCCCCGGATCGCGTCGATCTTGTCGTAGTCGATCTCGGGGAAGATGATCTGCTCGCGCACGCCGAGGCTGTAGTTGCCGCGGCCGTCGAAGGCCTTGGGGCTGAAGCCGCGGAAGTCGCGGATACGCGGAATCGCCACGTTGATGAGGCGGTCCAGGAACTCGTACATGCGCTCGCGCCGCAGGGTCACCTTGCAGCCGATGGGCCAGCCCTGACGGATCTTGAAGCCGGCGATGGACTTGCGCGCACGTGTGACCACCGGCTTCTGGCCCGAGATGAGAGCAAGGTCGTTCATGGCGTGCTCGATGACCTTGCGGTCGCTCACGGCCTCGCCCACGCCCATGTTGAGCGTGATCTTCTCGATCCGCGGCACCTGCATCACGTTCTCGTAGCCGAAGCGTTCCATGAGCCGCCCGACCACGTTCTTGCGGTAATGCTCCAGCAGTCTCGCCATCGCCCGCGTCCCCGCGCTCACGCGTCCACGACCTCGCCCGTGGACTTGAAGTAGCGCACCTTGCGCCCGTCCTCGAGCACCTTGAAGCCGACCCGGTCCCCCTTCCTGGTCTGAGGGTTGTAGAGCATCACGTTGGAGATGTGCAGCGGCGCCTCCTTCTCGATGATGCCGCCGGGGATGCCGCGCGCCGGGTCGGGCTTTTGGTGCTTCTTGACCATGTTCACGCCCTCGACGATCACGCGGTCGTCGGGCAGCACGCGCAGCACCGTCCCGCGCCGGCCCTTGTTCTTGCCGGCGATGACGACGACCTCGTCACCCTTCCTGATCCTGCGCATCGCCATGGCCTACAGCACCTCCGGAGCGAGGGAGATGATCTTCATGAAGCGCTCGGTGCGCAGCTCACGCGTCACGGGCCCGAAGATGCGGGTCCCGATGGGCTCGAGCCGGTTGTTGAGCAGCACCGCTGCGTTGCTGTCGAAGCGGATCACCGAGCCGTCCGGGCGGCGCACCCCCTTGCGCGTGCGCACCACGACGGCGTTGTAGACCTCGCCCTTCTTGACCTTGCCGCGCGGGATGGCGTCCTTGACGCTCACCTTGATGATGTCGCCGATGCTGGCGTAACGGCGCTTGGAGCCGCCCAGCACCTTGATGCACATCAGCTTGCGCGCGCCGCTGTTGTCGGCCGCATCGAGCATGGTCTGCATCTGGATCATGGCCCTGTCCCCGCAGTCCTCGCCGGTGGCCTCATTCGGCGCGCTCGACGATCTTGATCAGCCGCCAGCACTTGGTCTTCGACAGCGGCCGGCACTCCTGGATCACCACCACGTCGCCCTCGCGGCACTCGTTGCCCTCGTCGTGCGCATGCAGCTTGGTCGAGCGCCGGATGTACTTGCCGTACAGCGGGTGCCTGACCAGCCGCTCGACCAGAACCGTGATGGTCTTGTCCATCTTGCTGCTGACCACACGGCCGGTGACCGTCCGTCCCTTGCCGCTTGCCTCGCTCATGCCTGCTCACCCGCTCGACGCTTCTCGTTCATGATGGTCTTGACCCGGGCGATGTCGCGCCGCACCTTGCGGAACTGGTCCGGTCGCGGCGGCTGACCCGCCCCTTTCTGCATGCGCAGGTTGAACTGCTCGCGCAGCAGCTCGTGCAGGGTCTGCTCGAGCTCCTCGAGGCTCTTGTCGCGCAGCTCGCTCGCCTTCATCTCAGGCCACCGTGCGGGTCACGAAGGTCGCCTTCACCGGGAGCTTGGCCGCGGCCAGGCGAAAGGCCTCGCGCGCCACGTCCTCGGGCACGCCCTCGATCTCGTAGAGCACGCGGCCGGGCTGCACCTTGGCGACCCAGAATTCGACGTTGCCCTTGCCGTTGCCCATGCGCACCTCGAGGGGCTTCTTGGTCACGGGCACGTCCGGGAAGATGCGGATCCAGAGCTTGCCGCCACGCTTGACGTGGCGGGTGATGGCCCGGCGCGCGGCCTCGATCTGGCGCGCCGTGATCCGCCCCCGGGTCGTGGCCTTGAGCCCGTACTCGCCGAAGCTCACGCGGTTGCCCCGCGTGGCGATGCCGCGGTTGCGGCCCTTGCGCTGCTTGCGGAACTTGGTCCTCTTGGGCTGGAGCATGGCGGTCTCTCCCCGTCAGCCTGCCGCCGCCTTCTTCTCGGGCGCCGCCTCGGCGGCCTCTCGATCGCTCTCGAAGACCTCGCCCTTGAAGATCCACACCTTGACGCCGATGACGCCGTAAGTGGTGCGCGCCTCGGCAAAACCGTAGTCGACGTCGGCCCGCAGGGTATGCAGCGGCACGCGCCCCTCCCGGTACCACTCGGTGCGGGCGATCTCGGCGCCGTTGAGGCGGCCGGCGACCTGGATCTTGATGCCCTGGGCGCCCAGGAACATGGCGTTGGTCACGGCCCGCTTCATGGCGCGGCGGAACATGATGCGCCGCTCGAGCTGCTGGGCCACGTTCTCGGCCACGAGCTGGGCATCGAGCTCGGGCTTGCGGATCTCCTCGATCTTGATCCGCACCTCCTCGGTGTCCGGCATGAGGGCCTCGAGCTCACGGCGCAGGCGCTCGATGTCCTCGCCCTTGCGCCCTATGACGATGCCGGGGCGGGCCGTATGGATGGTGATGAAGGCCTGCCGCGCCGGACGCGCGATGTCGATGCGGCTCACGGCCGCGTGCGCCAGCCGCTTCTTGATGTGCTCGCGCACCTTGAGGTCGGTGTAGAGCTGGTCCGCGAAGCGGCGCGAGTCCGCGTACCACTTCGAGGCCCACTCCTTCGAGACCCCGAGCCGGAACCCGGTGGGATGCACCTTCTGACCCATCGCTTCTCTTCCCCTGCCCTCAGGCAGCCCGGCGCCGCCGGCGCGGCGGCTTCTCGTCCGAGACCTTGACCGTGATGTGGCTCGTGCGCTTGAGGATGCGCGTGGCACGACCCTTGGCGCGGGGCTTCCAGCGCTTGAGCCTGGGACCCTCGTCCACGTAGATGGCCGAGACGTGGAGGTCGTCCACGTCGGCGCCCTCGTTGTGCTCGGCGTTGGCGATGGCCGACTCGAGCGCCTTGCGCACGAGCTGCGCGCCCTTCTTGGGCGTGAAACGCAGCACGTTGAGGGCCTCGCCCACGGGCAGGCCGCGGACCATGTCCGCGACGAGCCGGCACTTCTGCGGCGAGATCCTCGCGTAGCGGAGCCTGGCAGCGACCTCCATCGTGCGTACCCTCAGCGTTTGGCCTTCTTGTCCGCCGCGTGTCCGCGGAAGGTGCGGGTGGCGGCGAACTCGCCGAGCTTGTGCCCGACCATGTTCTCCGTGATCAGGATCGGCACGTGCTGGCGCCCGTTGTGCACGGCGATGGTCAGCCCCACCATCTCGGGGATGATCATCGAGCGCCGCGACCAGGTCTTGATCGGGCGCTTGCTGTTGGTCGCACGCGCCTCCTGCACCTTCTTGAGCAGGTGCAGATCGACGAACGGTCCTTTGCGTACGGAACGTGGCACTGTCTCAACCCCTGGTTACTTCCGCCCGCGCCGGCGCACGATCCACTTGTCGGTGCGCTTGTTGCGGCGCGTCTTGTAGCCCTTGGTGGGCACGCCCCAGGGCGTGACCGGGTGCCGGCCGCCCGAGGTGCGGCCCTCGCCGCCGCCGTGGGGGTGGTCGACCGGGTTCATGGCAACGCCGCGCACGGTGGGCCGGATGCCGCGCCAGCGCTTGGCGCCGGCCTTGCCGAGCGAGCGCAGGTTGTGCTCGTCATTGCCCACCTCGCCCACGGTGGCACGGCAGTCCACATGGATCTTGCGCATCTCGCCCGAGCGCAGGCGCAGGGTGGCGTAGCTTCCCTCGCGCGCCAGGAGCTGGGCCGAGGTTCCGGCCGCGCGCGCGATCTGCGCCCCCTTGCCAGGGCGCATCTCCACGCAGTGCACGAGAGTGCCCACGGGGATGTTGCGCAGCGGCAGGGCATTGCCGGGGCGGATCGGCGCATCAGGGCCCGACATGAGCTCGTCGCCGGGCTTCACGCCCTTGGGCGCGATGATGTAGCGCCGCTCGCCGTCGGCGTAGAGCAGCAGCGCGATGTGGGCGCTGCGGTTCGGGTCGTACTCGATGCGCTCGACCTTGGCCGGGACGCCGTCCTTGTCCCGCTTGAAGTCGATGATGCGGTAGCGCTGCTTGTGGCCGCCGCCGCGGTGGCGCACGGTGATCCGGCCCTGGTTGTTGCGGCCGCCCGTCTTGGTCTTCTTCTCGACCAGGGGCTCGTAGGGGCCGCCCTTCCACAGGCCGGGCGTGACCACCTTGACGACGAAGCGCCGTCCCGGCGAGGTCGGCTTGCACTTGACCAGCGGCATCGCCCGTCTCCCCGTCCCGATCAGGCCTGCTCGGCGCCACCGAGCAGCTCGATGGTCTGCCCCGGCTTGAGGCGCACGTAGGCCTTCTTCCACGAGGGGCGTCGCCCCTCGAGATAGCCGAAGCGCTTGCGCTTGCCCTTGACGTTCAGCACCGTGACCGACTCGACCTCGACCTCGAACAGGGTCTCGACGGCCTTGCGGATCTCGGGCTTGGTGGCGTCGCGCGCCACCTTGAACACGTACTGGTTGCTGCGCTCCATCGCCCGCGCGCTCTTCTCCGAGACGTGCGGAGCGAGGATGATCTTGTACAGCCGCTCGCGGTTCATCCCAGCCACTCCTCGATCCGCCGCACGGCGCCCACGGTCATGAGCACCTTCTCGAAGCGCACCAGGCTCACCGGGTCGAGGTCGGAGACGCCGAGCGCGAGCACGCGCGGCAGGTTGCGCGTGGCCAGATGCAGGTTCTCGCTCAGCTCCTCGGCCACGATCAGGACCTCGTCCAGGCCCATGTCCTTGAGACGCGCCGCCATCGCCTTGGTCTTGGGCGTGTCGGCGTCGAAGGACTCGACCACGATGAGGCGCCCCTGGCGCACCAGCTCCGAGAGGATGGAGCGCATGGCGCCGCGATACATCTTGCGGTTGACCTTCTGGCTGTGGTCCTGCGGCTTGGCCGCGAAGGTCACGCCGCCGCCCCGCCACAGGGGGCTGCGGATGCTGCCGTGGCGCGCGCGGCCGGTGCCCTTCTGGCGCCAGGGCTTGGCACCGCCGCCGCGCACCTCGGCGCGCGTCTTCTGGGCGCGCGTTCCCGCGCGCGCGCCGGCGAGGTACGCGACCACGACCTGGTGGATGAGCGGCTCGTTGAAGCGCTCCCCGAAGGCCCGGTCGGAGACCTGCAGCCTGCTGCCGGTATCCTGCACCGCGAGCTCCATC